>Ga0180438_10002730_pt1 | contig 28008 bp, 30 predicted proteins | sample SS_ome_12_FD_132455 | JGI IMG/M metagenome (GOLD analysis project Ga0180438, IMG submission 132455) | Hypersaline lake sediment archaeal communities from the Salton Sea, California, USA - SS_3_D_2 metaG | ecosystem: Environmental > Aquatic > Non-marine Saline and Alkaline > Hypersaline >...
TCGTACTTGAAAACTGGAAGCGTGAATTTTCCATGTATTCAAGAGTAACGCCAAGGGATATTGTAGTTCTAGTTGGTAGTACCAAGAAAAGAATTGAAAAAATAGAAGAGAGAAAAGGTAGACCTACTATATTTATTCTTAACTATGATGTAATGAATAACGTAGAAATTCTTTATGCTCTACTAAAGCACAGAATTGAAATATTAGTGTGCGATGAATGTTTCCCAGGAGATACTGAAATCCTCACTGATAAAGGGTTTATTAGATTCGACCAATTAAAAAAGGGTACGCCAGTTGCGCAGTATAGCGGTGAGACCGAGGAAATATCATTTGTTGTCCCAGTAAAATACATTAAGAAAAAAGCTACTGAAGGTCTTTTAAAAATAGAAAGTAAGAAGATGTCTTTAGTAGCTACTCCAGGGCACGATTTGATATACAATTTTAGAGGAGAAGTTCTCAAGGAAAAATTCAAAGATTTAAAACAAAACTCAAATATAAAAATCCCTGTTGCAGGTAAAGCAGTGGGTAGAGAAAGTTCTTTAACGAAATACGAAAAGCTTATGATAGCTCTGCAAGCCGATGGGTATATTCCCCCAAGTGGAGATAGAATACAGTTTAGTTTCTGTAAAGATAGGAAAATTAATGAACTACTCAGCCTGTGTAAGGCTATGGGTATCGAATGTAAAGAACTAAATGATAGACCAGGGAGAAGAAGGTTCTCTGTACCTTGTCTTAAGGAATTTCAGACTAAGAAGATATACGATGTTATTAAATTAGATGAAATATCTTTTTTTAAGGCAAGAGAAATTATCGAGTATATGGTTCTGTGGGATGGATATAAATCAAGCGAGAAAACTTATTACTATTCAAGTGCAGACAAGCTAGCAACAGAGTTCTACCAAGCAGTTTGTATTTTAGCTGGATACAAATCAAATATGACAGTGCAAAAAGATGAGAGGAAAGATTCTTATTCTGATATCTATAGACTTTTTATATCGAAAACATCATCTCATATCACTTACCAAAATGTAGAGGTAGAGAAAAATAAATTTCAGGGTTATGTATATTGTGTATCCGTCCCCTACGGAAACATAGTTACCAGAAGAAATGGAAAGCCGATAATCACTGGCAATTGTCATATACTAAAAAATAATACATCTAAACGTGCCAAGGGAGTCTTTACTATTGCTTCTAACGAGAATTGCAAGCACAGGTACTTACTCTCTGGCACACCTATTCTTAATAACGCAATGGATTTATTCATGCAGTATAAAGTAATGGACGGATACCTAGAAAAGGAGTCCACATTTGGGACTAACTTTTTCTGGTTCAGGAATACTTTCTTTGAAGATAGGAACGCAGCATGGTCCGGCCAGAAGAATCATTTCCCAGACTGGCAACCAAGAGCTGCTACCTATGATGAGATGAACAAAAGACTTAATGAAAAAATGATGGTTGTTAAAAAAGAAGAGGTATTAAAAGATCTTCCACCACTGGTGATCGAGAATAAATACCCTGAACTTTCGCCAGAACAAAAGAAAGCATACAAAGAATTAAAAGATGAGTTCGTTACCTATCTAAAAGAATTAGATGAGAGTGGGCAACCAAAGGCAGTAGTCGCCAAGCTAGCAATCACTAAAGCCTTGCGCCTTCAACAAGTTGTTACAGGGTTTGTTAAAACAGAAGACGGCGAAGAGATTGAGTTTAAGAAAGTACCTAGACTTGATGCTTTAAAGGAACTGCTTTCAGAGATTGCGCCAAGGAATAAGGTTATTGTATGGGCCATATTTAAAAAGAACTATGAGCAGATAGGAAGAGTGTGTAAGGAGTTGGGCCTTGATTATGTTGAACTACATGGTGGGACCAAGGATCGCCAGGGGGCTGTAGATAAGTTTAATAACGAAGCAGGGTGCAGGGTATTAATAGGGCATCCTGGAGCAGGGGGCATTGGAATTAATCTCGTGTCTTCCAACTGTTACATCAGGTACTCTAGAAGTTTTAAACTTGGAGATGATATACAGAGTGAGGCTAGGAATCACAGGAAAGGCTCCGAGGTACACGACAAGATTACAGGAATAAACTTAACTACGCTTGGTACGATAGATGAATTGGTAGCAGAAGCCCTTGATAACAAGCAAAATATTTCAGATAAGATATTGAATTGGAAGGATAGGTTATGAAAGACCTAGATAAACTAATAGAGGAAATTTAAAACAAAGGAGATAAACATGATAGGATTAAATGACTGGGACCTAGACGAGTCGCCAGAATTAAACTTAAAGGATATGGACGACCTTATAAAAGAGATGAGGGAAGCCAGAGAATTATACGATGAGAAAAAGAAGGCCAGTACAGATGCTTACAAGGATTACGCAGCGCTTGAGACAAAAGTAATGCTAGCACTTGAAGCTGCTGGGAAAAAGAGTTACAAGGTAGACGGACTCGGTACTTTTACAATAGTAGAGAAGCGTGTAGTTACCACCGCTAAGACTATCGAAGCGAAGCGTAAGCTTTATGATTGGATTCAAGACAAGTACGGGGAAGAATATTTAATTTCGATACTTGGAGTTAACCACAATACTCTTAACAGTTTTTATAACAGAGAGTATAACGAGTACGTTGAAAAGGCCAAGGCAGCGCAGGAGAGAGGGGAAACAATAGAACCTTTTGATCTTCCATTACCTGAGCCAACGTTACAGAAATCAACTAGCTTCCGCAAGGCAGCTAAATAGGAGAATAAAATGAGCAAAAGTATAGAGAAAAAAGAATCAAACTTACCAGCAGAAGCTGCAAACATGGCAGACTGGGGCGATGCTCCAGCGGTAACTGCCAATGACATCGTAATACCAAAGCTATTGGTAGCCCAACAGATCAGCGATAGAGTTAAGGAGAAGAAGAGTGAGTATGGAGATATTAACGACTCTGTTACCAATGAAAAGCTTGGGGACTTAAATACTCCAGTGGAGTTCATTCCTTTTCACCTGGAAAAGCAATGGGTAGAATACGATATTAACGCCAAGGGGAAACGCGAGTACAAACAAACTATCTCGATTCAAGATAACCCACTAAGAGAAGGGTTCAATGATGATCTTCCATTCAGAGAAGACGGCCTTGAGAGAGATCGCGTAATGCTTTTCTATTGCTTGTTACCAAGTAAATTAGAACAGGGTATTAGCCTTCCATATGTACTAGACTTTAGGCGCACGTCTTTAAAAGCTGGTAAGAAGCTTGCTACAACTATGTACGTGAATAATCGCGCGGAGAGTCTTGTTCCTCCAGCAAAAGCACTTGCGCTTTCAGTGAAAGATACTTCCAATGATGATGGCTCATACTGCGTACAAGATGTTGACGTTGTCCGTATGTCTACCAAGGAAGAGATCGAGCAAGCATTGCATTGGTTTAAGATGGTTAAGAAAGGTGGGACTAAAGTTGATGAGACTGATGTTCAACCAGAAAAATCTGGACCACGTACTGTTAGTAATGATAATGAAGGTAAATTTTAATTAGTTTTTTGTGGGTAGCGTGTAAGCTGTGGCGAGTAGTGTACTGCACTCACTCTTAAACGAGATGTAAACGGCCATTAGACACGAGTGAAAACTGTGTATCGTACATACGACCTAACTTGATTAGGCAGCAGATGCGGACACTACCCCTTGCGAGGGGCCTACATTTTTATTTGACAGCCAAGGAGATACAATGACACCAAATAAACCAAGAACATTCTGGCTTGCCAACACTCATCATTTTAAAGACACCAATCTAGTTGAGATTGAAATGTCTGAGCATGTCTTTTTGGCATCAAGCTTAGAGCCAAAATTTGAAACACCTCATGAGATGATCAAGGTGATTGAGCATGATGCCTATGATTCATGCGTTGAAATGCTCAAGGACATCATCAGGAATTCACGTTGTGTTGTGACCAAAAAAATGTGTTCAAATTTTTTAGTGAAATTAGGGGAGTTGGAAAGTGACAATATGTGATATTTGCAAAGGAGACATCCCTGATGATGAGCAAAAAACCATTCACATTTCAAATGAGGATGCCTTTGCAATCACAGTATCAAGTTCATAAATATTTTAAAAAATTGGAGGAGAAAAACAATGACTACAACAGATGAACAGGTAAAGAAAAACCTTGAGCCACCTACTAAACCTAAATTTGGTATGGAAGAAATCAAGAAAACTCTACCAAAGATTGCCACGTTTCATAGTGAATTATCTGAAATGGAACTAAACCTTCCAGCAGATCAAAGAGCCAATGAGTTATCGGTAGCAATCGAAAAGCTTGCAAGTGCCGTAACATTATTAACTAAGTTTCACAACGACAACAGGAGAAGAAAATGAGCGATACAAAAACATTATACGTAAGAGGCGTTGATACAGAAGTAATCAACCACGTTACAAACCATCACTTGATCAAAGGTTTTAAGAGCCGAGGCGAGTTTGTAAATACTTTGCTTAAGGCTGGACTACAGGCTTATAGAAGTTCAGTGAAAAAGACTACTAAAAAGGTAGCAAAAAAGGCCACTAAAACTACCAAAAAGGTAGCTAAAAAGGCTAAAAAAGCCACTAAAAAGGCTGCTAAAACTACTAAAAAGGCCACTAAAAAGGCTAAATAATGGTAGTAACTAAAGATAACATGCGCCAAGTAATCGAACACCTTCAATGCCAGACAAATATTGGTATTGATACAGAAGGATATGGCACAGAATTCGACGATAGATTGTTTGCTGTATCCTTCGCTACCGATTCATATAAGTTTTATTTGAACTTATATGATGGCCCTGATTATCTAGGGAACCACGCGCCAGATAAATATGTAATGCCCTACGAATCTCTGAAAGAGTTCTCGCCTGTTTGGGATAATCACAATATCCACTGGTTTATCCACAATGCTTCACATGATCTCCAGAAATTAGAATATGAAGGTGTAAAGCTTGCTGGCACTGTAGTTTGCACCATGATCTCAGAGAGAATACTTACCAATAACCTTGGTCCCAAAGACTACTCACTGGCACATTGTTCCCTGAGACGTGGCTGGTATAAGATTGATGAAGTTGAAAAGTGTATCACTGAAAATAAATTATATACCATGGTCCAAGTGCCAGGTAAGAAAAAGAAAATAAAGCGCAAGCACTTTGAGAAAGTTCCTTTTATATTGCTGGCTGAGTACGCTGAAAAAGATGCTGAGTTACATTTAAAGATAGGGTTGAGCCAGAGGAAAAAGGTTTATGAAAGCAGTCTATGATAATGAAATAAAACTTACAAAAGCCTGCAATGCCATGAAGGTTAGGGGCATTAAACTTAACTACGACTACACAGTTAAAGCAATGGAGTATGATCTTGGGGAACTGCAAAAAGAAAAAGAAAATTTTGAGAAGGTCACCGGAAGAACATTTAAGGACTCACCAAAGTTATTTAGAGAAGTATTTGATGAAGCAGGGGAGACGTACCCAAGGACCGAAAAAGGAAACCCCTCGTTCAAAAGAGAAGCCCTTGAAGAAATTAACACACCGACGGCGACTTGTATCAATAAAATAAGGAAGATAGAAAAGAAAATATCCTCATTCTATACAACATTCCTATACCTGGCAGACTCCAATAATATAATACACGCAAGCGCAAACTCTGGTGGAACTGTCACTGGCAGATTCTCCTACAAAGAACCAAATCTTCAGCAGCTTTCCAAGGAAGATAAAGAAAACGATGCTGGTAAACCCTTTTATATACGCGGCTGCTTTGAACCAAGGCCCGATCACTTCTACTGCGCGATAGATTACCAGGCTCAAGAGTACAGACTGCTAGTTGATTACGCTGGAGAAAAGGGAGTTATTGATGCTGTTATGGCAGGGGAAGACGTTCACCAAACAGTTGCGGATATGCTTGGAGTTTCAAGGAAGATTGCTAAGAACTGTTCCTTCGCTCAACTTTATGGAGCTGGTATCCAAAAGCTTGCGGACATGATTGGTTGTAGCTATGAAGAGGCTAAGCATTTGCGCTCGTTATATATGGCACGACTTCCAAAGGTTAAGAAGTTTATCCAAGACGTAATGTACGTTGCAGAGAACCGAGGTTATATTAAAAACAGATACGGAAGAGTCCTTAGATTCCAGAGAGGGGAAGAATACAAAGCTGTTAACCATTTGATTCAAGGGACTGCGGCAGATACATTAAAGTTTTCTTTAGCCAAGATTTACGAGCAGAATAAACTAGATTATTTCCCAGTCACCTGCCTCATTCATGACGAGATAGTTTTAGAACTAAAGGAAGAACACACTGGAGTTATTGATAGTGTAAGAGATATTATGTCTAAGACCTATGAGTCTTTTGATAAAGATTTGATCTTAGAGACTTCTGCGGAAGTATCTAGAAAATCTATGTCTGTTTGGGATATGCAAGAGTATGTCTGAGATAGCCTTTGAACGCAGGACTATGCGCAAGTTTCAACAACTGGCAAATAGTTTCTGGTTTGATAAGATTGAAAGCGCCAGCATACGTGGGATACCTGACCGGATAGGAATAATTAATGGACGCTTCATAGCATTGGAGTTTAAAAAAGACGATAAAGACTTGTTTCCGCCAAAGGGTAGAGCTAAACTGCAAGCGCATGAACTCAGAAAGATAAGAAGGGCTGGAGGCTACGCAGAGTTTATTTTCCCTGGCAACTTCACCAAGATTTATAACGATTTAAAAAGGATTAGTAATGGGATTTAATACTACAAATTCAGAGTCAGAAAGAGAACTCACCTTCCAACATCTAAATCGCTACGGCATCAACCCGTTTGCCGCAAAAGCACTGGTGGTTGAGTATATAGAAAAGGTATCGCCAAGGCCGTTAGTTGTTACAGTGAACCTTGAATCTAAAGCCAAAGATATTATGGACTTAAGGGAAGGGACCAAGCGCCAGGTTTATATCGAGATGAGAACACCAGGGAGAGTAGGCGTGAAAGCAACTGATATTGGCGTAAATAATACTATGCTTAAGATGCTTGCACTATCCTACTACCTGAATCGTAGGCCCAAGCCTTTTAGTTTCCTGTTCGCAGGAGTCGAGATTCATTTAAGGACTCCAGGAGTAGCTGAAGATAAGTACACCAATATTGCTCGTAACATAATGGCTCGCAAATGAGATCAAAAGACTTCTGCATAATACAAAGTGATGGCTCGATAGATTGTGGTGATGCTGTTAACTATGAAGGCCACTATAATTATTTAAACCCTACCAATCCCCTAGTTAAATCATTCTCTAAGTTCTATGAGGTTAAAGAAACTGGTGGATACGTCAGACATCCGGACCCAACTATGACCAACTATGGTTTTGGTGCAGTCTATATAGACTACAAGAGAGGGTGTATAACCAGGGATCAGATGGTTGGCATTATCATGGGATTATTCGCCCAAGGCGATGAGGTGGCTAGTCTTCGGTTCGCATTGCACCACAAGAGGAGACACTTCCTTCGTACGTATTCAATGGTTAAAAGAGGTGAAGACATTAGAGACAATGTAACCAGACAAGCAGATCTTACTGGCCCTGAGATATGGCAAATGGAAATAAGATTGCTGGGTGCTTAGCCGTCTTCTGAAATGACCTCGACTTTGTATGATTCCATCCTTATCTCCAACAAAAAGAACCGGGGAGTGAGACGTGCACTCTCAACTCCCCCGGTCAATCCAGATCTTTCTCTGGTGTCCACCGATTAGCCTATTCTGACGTTGTCATCGGCAAGGAACTACGGCCTTGGATTAATTTATTTAGCGGTCAATCAGATCCTAGGCTACTGCGACCCCACCTTTATTATAGATTAAAATGAACGGATTGTAAATAATGAAAGCCACATTTTGTCGGGGCTCGAACCCGACTCCTGGATCTTGCTAGCGAGGAAGTCTGCCAGCACTCAAGAGGTATTTCTACCGATTTATTTTCCACCAACTATTGCCAGTCAGACTACTTAACGGAGTTCATCTTTTAGCTCAGGGAAGATATGTGGCACTCTCCCCAATTTTTGATTCAAAAAGAAAGCCCCATTATAGTGATTGTAAACCCAATTGTAAACCCTTGGGAGAATTAATTGTAAACTTATAAGGAGTTTACCCTAGTTTATTAAGATGAGACCAAAATTGATTCATCTTAATAAAAGAGAAGGCCTGGGATCGGCTGGGAGGAGCTGCGTCTCCCTTACCGCGGCCATGGATCCGTCGTTATCTCTGCTCGAGACCGAATCCCAGGTCCTAGTGGCTGGATTCTCTGACTGGACTCTGCTTTATCTATGTGACGCTTGGTTACTGCTTGCTACTATATTCGATAGGCTTAACAGTAATGAAGACAACATAACATTCCTTGGCCAAGTGATAGTAGCCTTGGAACATCAACCAACTTTAATTGGCAAGTGGTTTATCAGGAATATAATCAGCATTAACCAGCAAAGAAAAAAGCTTAACAAGTATTGGGGTGGCTGGAGAAACAAAAGTTTCATGGTTCAACCTTACATTCAAAAACTCATTAAGCTTCAAGTCGGTGCTTAGAACGGTTTAAGGAAGCCTCTGACTAACATGCTTCCTGTGCCTTTAATGTTTCTCTTCACCAGGTAAACACCGCCACCGTCTCTTACAACGTGACCATCAACAACACCTTTTTCAGTGTTACCTTCAAGTGTCCACATCTCGTCACCATCTGTGGCAAATACAATTCCAGTGTGACCTGAATTAGTCTTACCCTTTCTCCAGATAATGACAGCGCCGGGTAAAGGATAGAACCTAATCCTTTGTTCCTGGTCCGTTTTATTCCAGCAAGTTTGGACATGTTCAGTTGCAAAAACTGGAGACACAATCTTAAACCTATTCTCAACGTAGGCAATCAGAGTCTGAACAAGGCTCATGCACCAAGGCTCAGATACAGCACCACCAATAGTCTCTTGGATAAGTTCAACGAACTCTCCTCTATTGTTACCGCCTTCCTCTCTTATTCCTACGCAAGCTTGCGCTGCACAGACAAGAAGTAAACGCGCGTCCCTATGAACTATTGCGTGTTGGGCAACTCCATTGCTATGAAGCTTGCTATCAATCCAATTATACATTTTCTTTTCTATTTTTCTCACTTACCGCAATCCCTTTTCAGCTTATTGTAACGCATAACCAACTCTTCAAAGTCTTCAGTAGTCGTGCCGATCATACCTTTTTTGTGTGACTCAGTTAAGGTCATAGTCTTCTCACAGACTTCCTTACCTTCAACTTCAATAGGAACACACCATTGAAACCTATACTCTGGAGTTATCTCTAAGTACCAGAAATCAAAGTCTTTCTCTTGCCTATCGCATGAACTGGCACCAAGGCTAAATATCGCCAAAGCGACCAATAAGATTACGTGCCGCTTTTCTAGCTTTCTGAACATCTTCATCGGTTATTTCCTCTGCCTTAATAATTCTATCGGCTATGACTTCATTTCCTTTCTTGAACTCTTTCGCAGCTTCAGTTGTTTTCTCGTTGTCTTTATCTTCTGCATGCTTGTTCTTAATCCAAATATAAAACTTTTCTAGTCCCCACACCAAGGCGCTCGAAAGCACCTTGGATAGGACTACTGAAAGCGCACCCATTACATTAATTCCTTGGCTACACCCTTCCAGTCAAGATTTTCTCTAGCCGCAGCCACAATCTTAACAAGAGCGTCATCAACAGTGTTGTCAGACTTTGCAGCTAGATCTTCTAGTGCATCAATAACATCAATCTCAGCGTGTACTTTGATGATGCCGTTCTCTACTTTTACTTCAGCCATTACAGCTTTCTTTTCTTCAGACATATGTCCCCCTTATATTTGTTTGTGCTTAAGCACTTCCATTGCAAATTGAATTAATAACGTGACTACTATGCTTGCGGCTCCTGCGCCGCCTATTATTTGCCACTTAAAGGCAATCAGTGTATCCATCTTTTTATCAATAGCTGAAAGCCTTTCGTTAGTATGCTTTATAAAATAGTCCACTAAATCTTTATCTGCCATATTACCACTCCGTTGTTTCCACTAAAGGTTCAATTTCTTTTAATTGCGCCCACGTCTCATCCTTGGACGAATTGCCATTAATAACAGAACTACCGCCAACACTCGCAGACACAAAGGTGAGAGTTGTTGTTGTCGCTTGAAATACCGCAGATGTATGTCGAAGATCGGCTGCCCCGTTAAAAGATAAAGGTATAATTTGCCTAGCCACTTTTGAGCCATCATGCTCAATATTTATATCCACGTTGTCTGTGGTTGCCGCCGTTAGAGCGGCCCTACCATGTAAGTCAACCTCATACCACTGACCAACAACTAAGTTTGAAAAGGTTAAATCACTCATAGTTGTATTTGTAGTTATATCTGCCGTTAAATATTTTATTTGGGTTTTCTTCGTCCCTCTATACTCACTATGCTTTGAAGTGTCTTGAACACTGGCTATAGATAGGTAATGATTTATAGAGTTAAATAAAGTAAAGCCTGTATCACTTCTAATCCCGACTACTTGATCTTTCTCTAAGTATTTCTCTGCATGAAAAGTTTTTATAGTGGTTGCTGTTGGATTGTTAGATACAGGTATATCTATTGTTCCATCAATATAAAGATACATAGTTGCGGCTTGGCTCGCGGTAGTCCCCACCGCTCCTGTAAATACATACTTGCCATCAGCAGGGACAGTAAACTGGGAACCACTCCACGCACCTAGTTCGTCACTTACTTCAGTAAAATCAAGATTGGTAGTACTGGCTGTGATTGATGTCCCGCCGTTTCCTGAGCCGCGCACATCAACATTCTTATAATCAACCGCAGCACTAGAAAATAAAGCCCCTGACTTCCAGCCTTCTATTGGTACTGTAAATTTAAAACTTACATAATCCCCAGAGACAAAAGAAAAGGGACTTGTATTTGTTACTACAGATGCCCCGTCTGCTAGCACTCTTACTGTGTTACCTGGTTGATAAAAGAATACTTGCCCGTGTTGTCTATTTCCCGCTGTGCCAGAGTCGAATAGAAAAGCAGCACCTATAGAAGGTCTATCATTAGATTGACTTATCTTTGATTCATCGACTGTCTCATCTAATGTTAAATCAAGAACTGTAGTACTTGCTGGTGTCCCCGTTAATTGGACCGTAACTTCATACTCTGCCGAGTCACCTACCCTTCTTTTTTTCGCCGATACTGTGCTGTTCGTCCAGCTATCTGTTACCGTGGCAGTCTCCCACTCACTTCCAATAAACCCAGGAACTAGTTCGTCTGGCGCAAGCTTTGTTCTATCAACGTAAACGTCATAAGCTGTGGCATTGGTACTCGCCACGTGAAAGATAAACCTTAAGTTCGTGTCAGAACTTGTGGCATTTAATAAACATTTATAATCAGAACCGTCATCGGCTTTCAGTAATTCATTTGTTGGTGGACCTGTTCCAATAACTGTCGTTCCAACACATTGATGTATCTCATTTGAGCCTATCAAATAATACCAAATAGTAACGTCACCACTGGCATAATTGGTACTGGTTTCATAACTAAATGAAGCGACCATTGTATTAGGTCCGACTTTTTCCAACCTGTAAAAGTTATCTGAAGCAATGGCAAAGCCTTCACCTTGAGCATCATTGGCTGACTTTGCAATCTTATAACTGGCGTCACCTGATAGTTGAACTGAAGTCTCACTTGATACCGTTAAGTAGTCAACCGTTCCACCTGTACCATCCACAGGGTTCGCAGCCCCGTCGTCATAAGTAGTTACGTTTGAAGTGTCATCTGCTTCAAAGTCTGGAAAGTAAGTGATACCACCAAGACCGGAGCCACCGCCAGCCCCTATTGCTGTTTCTGTTCCAGAACTATTAAGCACATACAATGTGTCATCGTTCTTTGCATAAACTTTTACGTTGCCAGAGGAAGGATTACTTGGTGTCGTCTCATGGCTTAAAGTCATTGGATCTGTTAGTATTAAACCATCAAAAGTAGGCGTATCAGTTGTCACTAGACTTTGGTCTAGTACACCTAAATATCCCCACTGTGTGTTGGAGATTGTCACCGAATCAATGTTTTCAATTTGATCTGCTTCAGCACTTGTAATGTCACCAAGAATAGAATCAAGGCTATCTAAAATAACACCGTCCGCTGCAACATCTCTACCATCTATGGTCCCAGTTGTAGTTGTGTTTCCAGTAATTGCTAAGTCACTTGTAGGCGTTAACGCTATATTACCGCTTGTAGAACTTATTGTGTTGCCATTTATATTTATGTTATCTACCTGTAGTTCTGGCAGTTGAGATACACCCCAAGCCGCCACACTGGTAAACAGTACTATTAATATGATATGTATTGCCCGTCTCATTATGCCTCCAAAACCATTCTTTTAAATTTAATCGTACCTGAAAAACCAGTCCCACCAAGAGTACCTAAAGCAAGCTTAACTTGTCCAGCATCAATCGTGAAATCTGCCTGGAAAATGTCACCCTCAAATAAACTCTTGTGTACCGAGTATGCACTTCCATTGTAATGACCTACCACATGGCCTGTTAAAAACTTAGTGCCAGCAGTTGATGTAACCTTCACTTCTACAAACCACCTTGCACTTGTTTCAGTTGAACTATCCATCGTCATACCAGTTACATTGGTAGCTGATTGACCATCGGTTAAAGTATCCGATTCTTTGTCCCCGTACCCTGCACCAATTTCCACATCCTCAACTTCTTCCAGTAATTCCGCTGGAGTCCAGAACTTCATTCCGTCAGTTCCGTCAAATCCCCAAATACCATTCTCAGGTATGGTTACAGGTAAAGTCATATTGGCTTCACTCTTTTGTTCCGTGATAGAAAGCCTTGGAACCCTGGTTAAGATCTCATTCAACTGCTGAATCATCGCAATCGCTCTATCGTACGCAAGTTCTAGGGCCGCTGGGCTATAGTTGCCAGCATTTGTAAGATCAAGAGGCTGGGTTAAAGGTAGCTCCCTAATCACAATAACCTTATCCGTGCTTGCAGGTGCGGTATTAAACTCCACGTCCGTGTGGAACGAGGAGGCGTCCGGTGCCCCTGTTAAAGTATAGTCTTGAAGTGCGCCTTCTGTTTGAAGTGCCTCAGTGATTGCAGTAGGAGTTGACTCGTCCCTGATGTAAACCTTTACTTCGGCTGAATCATCTACAACATTGGCGTGAGGGATAGCAAATGTAGTATTTGCACCGTCGCCAACATAAGTAGCTTTAACTGTTAAATTACTTATAGACATTTACTATCTCCCTTGAACTTTAAGTCTAAATTTACGTTCCATTCTCTTAAATTCTTCCTCAACTCCCTCGATCTCAGACATCATCTTTTTCTTCGCAAGACTTCTATACTGCTTACCTACTTGGTATATCATTGCTTTTCTTGCAAGATCAGTAGGAGCGTTTTTGTATGCAAAGCTATCTATTAATTTAGATAAAGATTGCTTAAGAGTAGGTCCACCAAGGCCGATTCCAGCACTTAATTTAACTAGTTTATGGTACTGTTTAGCATCTAATTCATACTTAAATACACCCTCTTGGGCCTTAGAAGTAATCCCTGTACTACCTACAACCATACCGAAGTTTACAATTCGATCTGGCATTGAAAGCAGTTCTCTAAAAGGTTCTGCTGCATCTGTAAATTCATCTGGTGCCAGCCTATAAAGTTCTTTATAAACAGGGTCCATGTTCTCATTAGTTAGATCATGTCTAAAAAATGGTAGCGCGTGTTCAACCTTAACGCCAGGAGGATAAGCTACCTCATCACCAAGTACGTTTAGTAATGGTGGCATATCTTTACCTAGACCTATTGTATCTAAGGCTTTATTGAAAACCTCGTCCCAGGCTTTCATAATACCCTTGGCCTTTGATTTAGTGTCACGTTTTATAGGATCAGATGCTACTGTACCAGTTTTTGTAGCTTCTTTAACTAACCCACCCATAGGGATAAAACCAGTTAAACTTAAAGGTACGTTGCCAGGCTTAGGGTCAGATAAGAACCTTGCAAGATCACCAAAGTTATTTAATGGTCCTTCAGGTATCATTAAATCTTTAACTAAAATTGCAGCCGCTCCTACTAACTCTTCATGGTCTGTGAAGTTGTCGTCTCTTACATAACCTGAAATCTCCGCAAGATCAGCGCCTATTCCAAGTAGAGTTCCCAAAGGATCTAACCTGTCATACTTAACTGGCTTATCTCGACCTGGGATATTTAATACGTATTCACCGTACCTAGAATCTCCAGTTAATTTCTTTTTAAACTTTCTTGAAGCAGCATTCCCACCAGTCATGTGACCTTGGTGAGTTAAAAAGGCCGCAGCTCCTAGTACCGAAGTACCCATTATTGTCTTGGAGATTGCTTCAGCCCTTGCCGCACCACCAGACGCAAATCCTGCTCTAATCTTAGGGCTAAGTAAGTTAATTCCAGGTACTCTTTGTACCGAGAAGTCCGCAAGGTTAGTTGCTGTTCTTACGAAAGGAACTGTTACGTTTACCACAGGTATTCTAGATAAACCCTTTTCAAAGTAATTAAGCACTTCACCAACATTTAAGTCATCAGTTCCTATAATAGGTACTTCACTTGCTCTAGCTCCAAATGCTGCTCTACTTGCAGCGCCTTCAACTGTATTAATTAACTCTGGCGTAGGGTTAGCAATAAGCTTTGACATATGTTGAGAAAACTCTTCAGTACCCTCTTTCAAACCTGCTTCTACAGCATCCCTATAAACCAACTGGTTCATTGTAGATCGTTTAGCCACAGTCCTTGAAAAAGCATCCACCGCTTGAAGTCTACCCTGCCCACTTATTAAGTTACCTGTCGTATGAACTACTTTATTCCAAGCAGAACCCGTCTCTCCGGCTAAACCTAAACTCTCCATAGTGTCAGTAAATACTCTCTTAGTGTCAGTAAATCTTTGCTTAGTAATATCTGTAGGTAACTTTGAGTGAACAAAGAAGTCTTTTGTATTTGTTAAACCTTCGATAAATGAAGTTGGTATTGCACGAGCTGCTGAAACTACTTCACCAACGCTTGCGCCTTTTATGAAAGGTGATATCATACCCTGTATTGCCAGTTCTCCAGATCTTACAACACCGTATGATGCGTTACCTACCATTGCTGTTTTAGTAGTACCAAGACCTGCAATTAAGTTTGATAAGTAATAACCTTGGAATTTCTTAGATAATGTATCAAGTCTACCTTGCCCCATTGCTCTAATCGCGTTCCGTAAGTCAGCAGGTTTTTTTAATTTCCTAATCTTATCCATCTCTTTCACAAGATCAACAGCGTTATCTTTCCCCACCACTTTCATATATTGGTTTAAATACTCTCTTCTTAAGTCAGAGAGTTCCATTGTGTCAGTGACTTTAGCGATGTTCAAGGCTCTACCAATTTCAGAGAAAGTAGAGTTCCTACCCATCATTGCAACCTGAGCTTCCTGCATTTTAAGTACAGCCGCTTGCAGGTTTATGTCGTCACCATCAAAGTTCTTAATGTTTTCCATGAAGTCTACAACTTCATTCACCTTAGCTCTAGTGAAAATGTCTACGGCTCTAATCTCTTCAGCATTTAAAACTTCACCTGGAGTATGTGACCTTTGTAGAACTTCATTAAATTTCTTTTTATTCGCCAGTATCCCAACTGCACGTAATGTAGTTTCTTCCTGCGGTATTTCACCACGTTTTGCAAGAGCTGTTATCTTCTTGATCTCAGCGTGTTTAGAAGTTTCCAGGAAAGCTGCCTCTAACTCTTCTAAAGAATTAGCTCCTTGTATTGTCTCCAAGTCTTTTGCATTAAAGTCCGAAGGCTCATACAAAGCTTTAAGAACTTCATCTTCCTCTGGAGTAACTGGTTTAGCTTCTACCTTTGGTTTAGCCGTTTCCTTTGAAGGTATAGCGTCACCAACAGCACTTTCTTCAACCGCAGGAATACCAGTCTTTTGAGCAGCTTTTAGCTTACGCCCTTTTCTAACCATATTAAAAGACTTAGCAACAGCAGTTCCAAGTCCTGCCAGTCCTGCATCAACCAATAAACTCTCTACAGAGTTTTTAACCCTAGACTCAAAAGCCTCATCGTCTTCATCAGAAAGTAACCAGCTTGGCACTAGCGGTGAAAGCATAGGCACTTCATTGGCGAAGTCTGCCACACGTTTCTCATCAGGGTCCATTAAGACACCGTTAATGGCAGCAGAACCAGCTAAAGCTTTACTTGCTTTGATAGCCTTAGAACCACCTGTAACTATCTTTGAAAGACCTGCATAAGGCATAACATAACTAACAACACCACGTACCACGTTGTCTACAGGGTTAGCACTTGGAGGAATAATCTTCTCCGCAAAAGTTGTAGCCTTACCAGGCTCAAAAACATCACCTTCGCCAATTCCCATTTCAGCCAGCCAATTCTCTCCCCAGTCTAAAATATCGTGAGTTGTGTTTATTAAGTCTTGGCCTATGTCCAAAACTCCACCTGCGGCTTGCTTCACAGTCTCAGTACTTACTTCACCTTCCTGCGCTCTAACATCTGCTTGCATTACATCTAGAAAGTTCTGGCCTTCAGATTCTCTTTCTTGCCTGACCTGTGATTCAGTCTTCACTTCTGGAGCTGTAGTAACATCTCCTGTGTCAGCTTCATTGGCTAGTCTTAGTAACTCTTGATCTGTAACATCAGCCATTATTTACCTTCCTCTACCTTATCTAATCGAATAAGTTCCTCTAGGGATTTCTTCTCGTTTTCTCTTCTAATAAACTCAGGGATAGCTTTAAGAATATCTCTAGCTCTGTTCTTATCGTCCCTTGATTTTAACTTACCGCCCTTAATATCGTCTACGATCTTTCTTTTGATTAACTCTACCTTTTGAGCATCGTCTTGAGCATCCAAAGGAATATGAGGAATAATTACCTTTGGTGTTAAACCAGAAGCAATCAAAGCTTTTCGCATAGCCTTTGTAGGACGCATACCCTTGTCGATATTAACTGCGTAAAGTTCTCTAACTCCAGCTACTCTGGCTAAGTTCTTACCCTTATAAAAAGCACCAGTTATATCAAATCCATCAGGCGTAACCGTCGCATTAAGTAAAGACTCAGCAGCCTTCTTATCAATCGCAAAAGACTTATCACTTGTCGATTTCTTAGAATTAGCTCTAAGCCTATTAAGGAGAGTTACCGCATCTCTTGGGTCAAGTTCCCTATTACCAATAGCAGCGTTTATATCTGCCATCAGGCTTTTCATGTCACGTCCTTTATAAATCCTTTCCTGAAAATCATAAAAGACTTCATCTTGTACTTGCTTGCGCTCAGGATCTTTAAAAGACTTTACTATATTTCTAATTTCTTTTGTAGCAAGAGTCGGATTAGCTTGGAATACAGACTGTACCTCTGCTTCAACTTCAGCTATCGTCTGCAAGTCATCGCCAGCTTCAATCAACTTATTCATTACAGCACTTGAAAAGTCTTCACGCTGATCTTGCAATGCTTGTTTCTGTTGAGTACGTTCCCTCTGATCTCGTGTGTAATTAATATTAGCAACCTGTTGTTGCTGATTAATAATGTCTTTCACCAACGATGTTTTTTGCTTGGGGGAAAAGTTATCACTATTCATTACATGTTCAGTAGCACTCTGGTAGTTACCCTTTAAGGCATGGCCTTGGGCTATTGCCAAGTCTGCACTTTCATTAAACTCAGATTCTACCTTTGCTCTAGTCTCAGGATCTAAACCTAACGCATCCACATAGTCAGTAAACCTATTCCTAGCTTCATCAATGGAAGATGCTTCTGGGTTAGCCATCATTGTAGTAGTCATCGAGTCCCTAAAGTCCTCAACTCTTTTAGCTTTATGGGCAGCATCGAAGCCTATCATATTACTATAAACTTTCTTGGTAAACCCGTTTGAAACGTCTAAAGAAATACGTCTAGCCACACGTTTATTTAAACCGTCGTCCATTCCCTCAATCTGTTCGTTAAAACCGCTTGAGTGTTCTTTGTATAACGCCAGCATATTACTGCCATCGTCTTCAAGTCTCTTGTCTTGACGTGCTTTAAACATAGCCTCTTGGTAAACCTGCTCGGCTCTAACTCTAACTTCATGTTCAAATAATTTGTTGTCTACTTTATTTTTCTTTTCAAAGTAGTTACCCAAGGCTCCAGATAAGTTACCAAGGGCTGCACCTGCTCTAGCTATATTTTCGCCTTCACGTCTTGCAGCTCCAGGACTCTCGCCCTGAACTGGTGAAGCTTGTGATAATCTTTGACCTTCTCTTCTAGTAGGTATTCTAGCCATTATAAACCTGCCTTTTTCACCGCGCTGTTGCTTCCACTGAAGAATACATCTGGACTTTTACTTGAAGCCTCTGGGTTACTTCTTCCGGCTACTGAAGCCCCTACGTTAGCCACTGTTGAAATAACATCGAAGAAGTTACTGCTTCTAGCTCTATCTGCATTTCTAAGTGACTCATCAGCTTTCATGCCAGCTAATTTTGTACGCAACTTACCTTGCTCTAGGATAGCTCCTTCTTCTTGTCTAACTGATCTCTTAGTCTCAGTCAATGAACGCAGAATACTTCCAGATAAATCAACGCCAGCTTTTGTGTAAGCACTTACTTGGTCGCCAAAGAAAGCTTCAGACTCCCTCTGGAAAATATCTAATTCACGTCTAGTTGCAAGCTGTGAAATCTTTTGCTGTTCACGAAAGAACTCAGCGTTTCTTTCGTGAGCCTCTGCTTCAGCTTGGTTAGCCCTAATCTTTCCTATTATCTGAACACCGCCAGATATTAACATCGCTGCCGTAAACGGGTCCACTACAAACCTCCATTATTCATAAGCTATACCTCTTGCAACAATACATGTAATGTTACATGGTAAAGGATCAGAACCCTTGAATACAACTGTTTCATTTAGTCCATAATCTCCATCTAAGTAAATCTCTTTGTCGTCCGTCACAAGCGCGATAGGGTCAGCAAGAGGAGTATCAGCGTCACGAAATATAATAGAATCAACATCATCTGCTGTAGGGCCAGCGTTGCAAGCCGCAGTTCCTTCAAATCTTGCCACAATCCTGTCAAGCCTCGTTGTTTCTCCCTGTCTTGTTCCAATTGCCCCTCCAAAATTAATTGCTAAAGGCTCTAGTAAATGCTCGTAAGAAAGGCCCACTATAACAGTAGAATACGTATCATCAAGAGTTATACTTCCAGATGAAACTGTTTTATCACTCTGCACCAATCCATCCGCAAGTACCTTAACCGTTTGTCCCTCTAAATAATCAAGACCTCTTATCGTAGTAGACGCTCCCTGATACTCGTACCACTCGTAGTCCGCTGTGTGCTGGACACTATCGAATATAACAAGGTTAGCTCCTCTTGCATTTAAAGCAGGAGTTGCAGCATTGTATGCCGCTCCCATTCTAATAAGGTCTATACTTGTATCTCTAGTCCCTGTTGCAGCAAAGGTTGTACCTAACTGCTTGCCGTTAACAAAGAGTCTTGTCGCACCATTGGTTAAGTCGTAATTTAATTCAAAGTGATATGGGGTCCCGCCATTCAAGTATCCAGATGGAGCGCTTTCGCCAATATCAATTCCAGATAATGTAGAGTTAATCACTGAACTACCTGTAGAATCAAAAATGATAATCCCGATAGAATCATCAGCTTCCCAAGAAACCTGAATTAAGTTGTCGATGTCACTAGCCGCTTTACAGATAGATACCATTGTTTGCTTAGTACCTCTTTTACTAGGCCACCAGTCCCAACGTATGCAACCTACTTGAGCGGAGTCAGCATTATCTGTACCATCCCAGTCAATATAGCTTGCACTACCGTCATCAAACTGTGCCTTATCTCTGGCGTAAGTTATAGTACCTGTTTCAGTACCCGTACCAGTTCCATCAGAAGTATCAGCGTCGGCATCAGATCTTAAGCTAGCATAGAAAGTAGCAGGACCAGAAGTTCTAAACATTTTAGCAGCGTCCATATACACAGGCTGTCTGTACCTAGCATCAACATCAGGGTGAAGAGACTCCTCAAAGAAATCATTCCCAAGTTTTTCCCAAAATACAACCTCCGTACTATCCACTGTTCTTTTCACCAGTAAGTGAAGTTCATCATATGTACCATCTTTTGAAGGAACGCTTGCAGCACTTAATACCTTTGGTATGTCTGAAGACAGTACACCACCAAGTTCATGTCTGTGCCAAGCTTTTACGTCACCTTCCTCCGCTACTGTGCAAGAGTAAAGATAGCCGTTGTTGTCCCAAGCCCATAAAAGCTTGTTGTCTAAACGCTGTTCAGTAATGCCCTTTATCTTTGGAGCAGAAGGGCTTGTGTAAATACTTAAACTTTTCTTTGTTATATGCTCCGCTATGAAAGTAAGATCTGTGGAAGTGTATCCTCTGATCTGCTCAATGTACTTCATATCTCTTATTTTTCTAAAGCCACGTTGAACAAAAATAGGCGTGTTATCTACAACCGCTGGCTGAACATACTCAGAACCATTGTTGGAATAAGGACTAACTGAAACAGTACCTATTCCTAAACCGCTTGCAGCGTATTCACGTCCTCTACTTCCAAATAAAAGATCTCCTCTTCCGGCTACTAGCCAGTTGATCTCATTCACCTTATCCGAAGCTACTGTCACAATCTGTGGGTCGTCTTCTGTTAAAGCTTCGCCAGGGTCGATAACGTCATCGTTATTCATTTCAAAAACATCACCAAGTTGTGAAGTCCATAAAGTATCTGGTTGTGATTCGTTACCGCCAAATACGAGTCTTCCTTGCCAGAAAGAAACTGTTCTAGGCCATCCTCTGTAGTCAGACCAAGCGCACTCATACCATTGTGTACTGCCTGATGTAAAAGCCGCAGCACATGCTTGGATAATTTCTACTGTCACCGAAGTAGCAGAACTATACGCAGTTACTATGGCATAACCAATCGTACCGCTATCTTGAAAAGCAAACATAGTTCCAACGTGAAGTGCATTAAAAACATCATCGCTTGCAGTTAGTGTTCTACCTGTCCCAACTGTGACAGCACTTAAAGTTAATGTTGTATCAGACGTGTTCTGATCTCTGAAAGGTGCGCCGTTTGCTGTTATCTTCCCTGAGAAGTTTACCGGAGTAGTCGAAACATACTCGTTAGCTGTAAACTCATTCACGCCAGTTCTTACAAAGTAAAAAGGCGGCATGTCCTTATGTGCGAAAATCATTACGTCACCAGACTGGTCGTACTGTATTTCTTTTATCTTATCCGCATCTTGCAGTACCGTAGTAGTATTTGCACTACTTGAGAATACTGTATCACCAATCCCTAATGCTACAGGGTGAAATGTCTCGTCTTTCACATTGTAAACATAGAATAAATGCTGGTTTAGACCATCAAAGTAATCTGCTGTAAGGAGTATTAAATATGACTCTTCCTCTGAAACAACAAAAGGAATCAACCTCATACTATCAGATAGAGCTAGAATATCCCCTGTGTTTGATGTAGTCTCGTTTCCTGTTGAGTACTCATCAGTTACAAACTGACTTCCTACCCTGCGACGTGCCCCACCTTGAGGGACAACAATCATATTCTTAATATTCTTGCAAGCACGTCTGTAAATCTCTGAATCAGTTCTTCCGTAAATACGAGGACTAACTTCGCCATTTACAAAGTTGTTGATTATGTCATTAAACCTAGCCATGTCTACGCCCTTATATCAGTCCACTCATTAGCTTCCACTTCTTCTAGTGAATTCTCTTGAGCGTCGAATGATCTAGCTTCCGCTACCTCTGCTTTATAAAGAGCCATCATGTCTCGCATTAACGCCCTTGATTGCACTAAAGGATACGCAAGATCTGCTGCAAGCATATACGCAAGCGCTTCTTCAAAGTCAGTTGCAAATAATGTTGTGTCTGTCACATCTTTTATGTAACGAACTTTAACAGAACTAGAGTTACATAATAGAACTTTGTTCCCGTCTGTGTTCTGCTCTATTACCCAATTAGAACCTTCTATCAAATCTGTTTCCAGGATTCGTAAAATGTCACTAGGCAAAAGGAACTCATTCGTAAAACCAAACGAAGGAGTATTCGCGGTGGCAGCCAGCGACTTCCTAAATATTGCAAAATTCCACAGATGACTTCTGAGTAGTTTCTTTCGTAACTTGTCGTACTGCTCATTACATAAGCGAGCGGCCTTGGTGTCATCACTCAAGGCCGTAATAGTTTTAGCTCCGATTTTTATAAGAGCCGAGTTGCAAATCTCCACAGAACTTGTTGCCATCGGAGCCTCCTATTAAAAAATATTAGTCAAGAATGTAGTACATCTCAACAAAGATTGTTCCATCAGTTGTTGTAGCTTCTGGAATAGCAATCTGAACATCAACTTCCGCAGCGAACTTCTTACGAAATCCAGCGACAGCGTTAGTCATTGCAGTTCTGCTAATCGCAGCAGCGTTAACATCAAGATCAGCGAAGAATCCGTCGTCGTCAGCAGCTTCTAAAACTGTACCGTTTTCGTCAACTTCTTCAGAGTCAGCCCAACCGATGTCTAAGTCACCAGTAGTACCAAGGTCGTCACTTGAAGCTAAACATTCAATTACTCTTGCACCTTTTGGTAACTTGAATAATTTTACGATAGCACTTGTTCCTAAAACATCACCAGATGGAATTGTGTACTCACCTGAAAGGTAGCGTAAACGTCCATGCTGAAGACTTACATCATTTCTTACTTGTGGTTCAGCAACATAACTATTGTTATACTCTGTTCCGTATAAATTTCCTGACAATGTAGCCATTTTGAAAATCTCCTATTTAAAATTAAAAATCTAAATTCTAAGGAAAGGGCCGAAGCCCTCACCTATTACTCAGCGCAAAGTCCGATAACAACTTTCTTCTCTTCCATACGAGTAGCACCAATTCCCATTGATACGTAAACTTGTGTAGAGTAAGACTTGTCAGCACGTCTTTCGATCTCTGCTTGCACATCGTCAGCAGTTGCCATAAGCAATCCGTCTTGTGCCCAGAAGATACAACGTCTTTGACCAACAACTGAACTTCCAGAACCAACAACACCTGTAGTAGTATTAGCACTTAAAGCATCAACTTGCGTATCTAACCTTTCTGTCATAACGAATTCAAAACCTAAGAAGGTATTGATCTCACCCATAACTAATGCACGAACTGTGTTGAAATCAGAACTAGTAACTTCAGTCTCAGAAAGTAAACTTTCAGACTGGCTAGAAGTGAAAGCACAGTATCTGCGGATTGATGGATCTACTTCGCCAGCATCTAAAATCTTCTTAGAGCCACGTAATAAACCTACGTTCATGTTAACAAAACCAGAGTTTACAGAAGCTAACTTCTGAGCGTTTGGTAATGTAACTTCAGTTGAACCTTCTTCTCCACCGTAAGCAGAACCGTTAGCAGCAGCGATGATCTCATCATCCTTCGCACGACCCATTGCCCACATTGCAGCCATAGCATAATCGCCAGCAGGGTTTTGAAGTAAACGACGAAGATCTTCCTTGTCGATTAAGTCAGCCCATTCGTAGTCACTTAAAGTAACTCTACGTCTAGAGTGAGGAGTGTCAATCTGTGGAGTATCGCTGTGACGAGATACTTTCTTCTGTGCAGTTACTGCACCAATTCTATCATAAAAAGCCGATTTACCACGTTGAGTTTCACGTCTTACTTTATCTTGTAAGCGAGAACCCTTCTGTTGTGATAAATGGAAAACTTCAGCACTATATTGCTTTACAAAAGCCGTAGTAATTTCTGTAGACATTATGTCCTCCAAAATCAAAGTTAATAAAATGTTTGTGGTTTCTCGCCTCGGAATTGTCCCTTGTAGGATTCACGCTTTTTATAGCCAGGATCTCAGCGACTAAGATTGTCCCTGAGTAAATAATACATACTCAGGGATCGGTGTCAACTTTAATTAGCTTGGATAAGCTATTTTGTAAAGATTCTGGACTTCTTTTTGAGCCGCTTGGTGGTTAGGGTGACTTGGGTTTCTATACGGGTGGTCCATATTCCCTTGTATATCACGCGCTTTTTGAAGTGCCTCTTCTGGAGACATAGAACTAAACTTAGCTCCACCGTGGCCTACAATCTTGTCTTCATCAAAAAACTTAGAAGCGCTTGCCAGCATTTTCATTACTGTTTTATTCTTCGCAAGACCTGACTCAACAAATTCTTTTCTCTCAGCTTCATTAGGAATAAGCTCTTTTAAAGCAATCCCAGACCTTTGTAGATTCTCGTCATAAGCCTGTCCCCATTCCTGGCGCAAATGCTGCTCGTCTTCTGCAAGCTGTGCCGTCATCTTAGCTTTATGAGCATCCACAACTTCAGTAGTATAATCACGATACCACTTGAAAACTTGCTCTGCTTGGTGAGGTAATACACCAGCTTCGTGAGATGCCTTAGTAAAGTTCTTAACGAAATCGTCATCGCCCTCTACACCTTCAGGAAGACCAAACTTATAGTCCTCAAGTTTCTCAGATAGACCAAGTTTAAACATTACCTGTCTGTAGTCTTCAGAACTTGCATGCTGGTCTGGCACTACAATCTTATCTTTACCGATACTCTTTTGAGCATGAACGTAAGACTTAGCTAAACCTTCTAAAGAAGTAACAGTCTTAAATGCGTCAGCATCTCTTAAGTCTTCAGGTAACGCTGCTTTCACAGTATCCCAACTTGGCAGTTCCGTTCCACCTGTTGAACCGCCGCCGTCGCCGCCTTCAGTCCCGTCGCTAGCCTCATCCATTACCATTGGATTCATTAATCTCCAATAATCAAACATTGTCTTCCTCGCTTTCTTTTTCTAGTTGCTTAATATCTTTCTTCATAAACTCTTGTATCTGTAAATAAACAGATCTTTGACCTTCATTAAAACTCGTGCCATGAGGGTCATTAGGGACAAAACTAATCTTATCCCCGTACATATGCTTAAACCAGTCAAGAATAACCTCTCCATTCTTTCCTGTAAATACTTGCTGGAACATACTCACTAGCTCCAGCTCTGTGTATCTCTTCATTACGACTCCGCTTGTTGTGCTTGCTGAATTGCAGGACTCATTTTCTGCACAGCCTCGGCATTGTCAAGACCTTGTTGTCTTTCTCTAGCCTCTTGCTGCGCTTGGGCACGAGATTCCCTGATTGCCTCTATCTCTTCTTTTCTTCGAAGAACAGTTTGGCTCGCACCGTAGTTTATCCAGTTCTCACGTACAACCTTCTCAACGTCGATAATATCAAACGCTTGAGGACTCTGCTCTAAGAACGGGGCACTTGCTTGGAAAGCTCTAAGAGTATTGTTACCCTCATCGACTCTCTGCGCTCTTGCAATAGTAGACGAGTATTTAGGAACAAGGTCAGCACCTCTTAATAACTCTGGTGGCTCTCCGATTAAATCTTTCTTAACCATAATATCGAATAGTCTTTCAATTAATGGTGCCAAGAACTCTGATTGTTGGCGGCCTAGCATAGGACCAAGTAAACGCATACGCTCCTCAGTTCTACGGTTAACCTCAGTTGCCGTCATCTGTGGACCTTCTCTTAACTGTAGTTGATCTACAAAGAAAGATTCTCTAATTCTAAATTGACGATCTCTTGTTATTTCCACACCAATGTCTAAACGTGTGTCGTTAAAGACAGGCTGAATACGATCATTAGTACCAGCTCTGTAGTACAAGATAGCCCCTGGAGTTGTTCTTTTAGGTCTAACAAATCCGTCATCCGGTGCTTGCAATGGAGGATCTACTGTTTTTTGAGCGCCTTTCAATACCGCAAGCGACATCGCGTTTAACGTCTTAGCTTCAGGTAAAGCGTTCATTCCAGGGCTTCTACCGTATGTTTCACCAGTTGCTTTAGTCCAGCGTGGAACCATATAAGGGAAAGTTCTAAAACCACCCACATGAATTTCTTTCTTCTCCAGCTCTAAAATGTACTGGGAAGTATATGGTTGTTTAGCTTTCTCTCTGAAGTCACTCTTGTAAACAGCGTGGTAAACAATGAACTTATCATTCTTACCCTTTTCAAAAGCCCTTGCAACACTTCTACCTAGCTTCTCTTCAACCTTCTCTAAATCTTCAGCATCGTTAGGAGCAAACTCTTGTACCAGCTTTCTAGCAGTCCACTTGAACTTTCTATAAACCTCGTCAATGAATCCCTTGTTTCCTTCAACCGCAAACATCTCGGCAATGTGATTGGCATGAAACCTAACAACTGTTTCATCGTCTTCATCCATGTGCATGAAAGCAGTACCAAGTACCACTTCATCTAAGTACACTTCGTGAACTTCTGTTTGGAAGTTGGAGTTATTTAGAATGTTATGCATACGCTTTGTTAAGCCTTGCAAGTAAATACGCACATCATCGTTGGCATCTAGATTTTCATTACCAGTCGTTAGTTCAAACCACTGCTGGGAAGGGTTAGTTAATAAACCATGTAATGCACCTGCAAGCAGCTCAGCCGAGTTCATCGCGGTGTTATCGTAAAGTTCGATACCCTTTTTTCTTCCCTTAACTTCATCAGTACGGATAATGTCATTCTTTCTAGGTAACATCATATCAGTTAAGTCTTGCCAGTGAGTTTCCCACACTGATCTTTCAGACTTTAACGTCTGCATCATTTGAATAATTTGCTCAGGGGTCATCTTCATAGCCATAGCTACACTCCTAAATTAGAAACACTATCCACGAAACGAGTTTGTTTCTGACCTGGCTTGTCTCTGGTTATCTGTAAAAATTCTTCTGTTGCTTGTCTTGCTTTAAACTTAGAGCCAATTCCCTCTTTTGCTTGAGAAAACGTACCGCTAATAGAACTAAACGCACCATCGTCTAAAACGCCAAGGGTATCAAATCGCTTCAACAACTCTCCCCTTGTTACTTCAGATATGGTCTGATCTTGCATTATCTCATTGAACAATGTTTTGTTCCTGCTTGCATTGGCAAGTATCTTAGCGTTTCTTTTCTTTTCATCAATCTGAGCGTCTGTCTCAAAAGTACCGTCAGTTATAAGGTTTTCACCTCTTTCAAATAAACCAAACGCTTGGTCAATTAAAGAGTCCTTTCCTACAAATACGCTTGCAGTATTCTCAGCAGCTTCAATTAAATCATCAAATATACCCATCACATTCCTCCGAATACATCGTAGTCAGTTTCTAATTGGTCTGGCAGAAAATCCCTGCCTTCTATCTCTTCCTCTGAGATAAGACCCATTGCATATGTTCTCATACTATCAGCGCCATGTGAAGCCCAATTGTGCCTTGGCCTACCTTTAAACACTCCCTCTTTAGCATCGAACACACGTTCATATGCTTGCAGGCAAGCTATTCCGTAACTACATTTGTGTTCATCAAACCAGAATGTACTAAAGATATTCCTAACCTCGTTAATCCCATCTTCAACAGAACTTCGTTTCACAACGATATAGTTATGCCTGTTAGGTACAAGGTTTAGCTTTTTCAATGTTTCAAGTCTTGTCTTCTTAGTTTCCAGGGATCTCACCATCACATCATGAGGCAGATAAGCAAATCTTAACATGTACCCTTTTTCATGAATCTCCGGCACAATCTCGTCAAAGCCTTTCCCAGAGCACTCATAGTAGTCAATAACCCTTCTTTCTCTTCCGATTGTTTGTATAAACCAAACCGCTGTGGAATCGTCAATGCCAAGGTCAAAAGAAATATCAACGGGATAACCAGACTCATATGGTACACGAGTAATACGGTTTTCCTTATTAACTCTAATAAATTGTCTTTTATAGTACGCACCTGCAAGCGCTGCCCCGAAATCACATAAAAACTCCTGGTTATATTCATCCTCGGTCATCGTGGAACGAGCCGCTTCTAGCTCTGATTTAGGCACAATCCCCGTCTCAGAAGCTTTATACATAGCTCCAAACCACTCAGAACCAGCTTTCTTCATAGCCTCTTTAGCAAATAAGTACATCTTCTGGAAAGCGTTAGCTCCCCTTGGTGTACCTATAAATATAGCCCAGCCCTTTCTATCTGAAAGCATCGGTCTAATAATCGTTCCCCAGACACTTCCTGACATAATCCCAAACTCA
>Ga0180438_10002734_pt1 | contig 27983 bp, 26 predicted proteins | sample SS_ome_12_FD_132455 | JGI IMG/M metagenome (GOLD analysis project Ga0180438, IMG submission 132455) | Hypersaline lake sediment archaeal communities from the Salton Sea, California, USA - SS_3_D_2 metaG | ecosystem: Environmental > Aquatic > Non-marine Saline and Alkaline > Hypersaline >...
ATCGCCGGCTGGCAAGGAGGCCGAAGCAGGCGACTGCCCTGCGAATCGCCGATGCAGGCCGACGCAGACCAGCGGGCGATGTAGCCGCCCGAAGCCAGCCACGGGTTTTCAGACAGAGCCTAATACTCAACGGGCAGGGCCCGAAGCTCCCCGCGGGAGAAGACGGGCCCGTCCTTGCAGACGTACTTGCTGCCGATGTTGCATCGCCCACACATGCCGATCCCGCACTTCATCCGCATCTCGAGCGAGAGGATGATGTCCTCCTCGTCGAACCCGAGGTTGAGGAGGGAGACGATGGTGAACTTGATCATGATCGGCGGCCCGCAGACGATGGAGATGGCGTTCTGTGAGGCAGGCTTGAGCGACTCGAGCAGGCTCGTCACGACGCCGACGTTCTGGGTCCAGCCCTCGTCGGCCTGGTCAACCGTCAGGTGGAGGTCGATGTCGTCCCGCTCCTGCCACTCGGCCAATTCGGGGCGGTACAGCAGCTCGCCGGGCGTCCGCGCGCCGTAGACCACCAGCAGCGAGCCGAAGTCGCCTCGGTTGGCGGGATCGAGGATCTCCACGATGGCCGCCCGCAGCGTCGTGAACGCGAACCCGCCCCCGATGATCACCAGGTCCTTGCCGGCCATCCGGTCCCACGGGAAGGGCCGGCCCATGGGCCCGCGGACGCCGATGGGGCTGCCCGGGTCCAGACTGTGCAGCTCCGTCGTGAACAGCCCCGCCCGCTTGACGCTGAACAGCAGGTGGTCGGTCTCCGTCGGCGCGGAGGCGATCCCGAACGGCGCCTCGCCCATGCCCGGCAGGGACAGCTCGGCGAACTGGCCCGGCACGTGGCTGAACGCCCCGGCGTCGGCCGAATCGTCGAACACCACCCGGAACGACTTGATGTCCCTGGCGTCGTTCTCGATCCAGGCTTCCTCGATGTGCGCCGCGTACGGAAGGTACGGGTTCTTCTCCATGGCCTACACTCCCACCCGCTTGAGTACCCGCCGAAGATCCATGTTGACCGGGCAGTTCCGGATGCACCGGCCGCAGCCCACGCAGAACAGCCGCTCGAAGTTCTCCACCGCGTACCGGAACTTGTGCATGATCCGCTGACGCCACCGCTCCTTCGCCGACGGGCGGGGATTATGGCCGGAAGCGTGCAGCGTGAACAACGGATACGCGCAGCAGTCCCACGTCCTGACTCGCCGGCCCGTCTTGCCCCGCATCTCGTCGGTGATGTCGAAGCAGTGGCATGTGGGGCAGAGGTAGCTGCACGTCCCGCACCCGAGGCACGTGAGGCCGGCCTCTTCCCAGATCGGCGAGTCGTACTGCTCGCGGAGCAGCTCGGCGCTGTTGTCGACCCTCACCGGCGAGATCTGGTCCTCTGCGGAGCGGATCAGCTCCTCTGCCTGCTGAATCGCCTCGGGCGCCGCGTCGGCGAGCAGGTCCTCCACGGACGACAGCAACTGCTCGCCCCGGGGGGTCTGGGCCTTCAGCAGGAGATCGGCTTCGAGGGCGACGGCGAGCACGTCGGACCCGGCCCCGTCGCCCGGGCCGCCGCCCACGGAGGTGCAGAAGCAGCTCGCAACCGGCCGCTCGCACGCCAGCGCGATGACGACCGTGTTCTCACGCAGGCGTTTGTAGTAGGGGTCCTCGTCGTCTCCGGACAGGAACACCTCGTCGAGCGCGAGCAGGGCCCTCGCATCGCACGGCCGGACGCCGAAGAGGAACGACGTTCCCTGATCCGGCGGGGCGGGCTCCTCCACGCGACCTTCGTTGAAGCGAAGGAGCGTCTGGTTCTGCGGGAGGAAGAACGCCTTCGGCGACATGCGGAAGTTCCTGTAGGCCAGGGCGACGGACTCCACGTTCGACGCCTCTGCCAGCCGCACCTCGCCGGCCTCGTCCTTCGCGGGGACGTAGACGGTTCCGGCCTCCTTGAGGCAGTCCAGGAACCTGTCCAGATCGGTATGGGCAATCGTCTTTTCAGTCATCGCGCCTCCGTCAATGCCGAGCCCGCACATTAGGGCTCCGTCAGGAAATCCTGCGGGTCGTCCATGGAGAAGTCCGACAGCGGGGAGGTGGTGTCCGTCGCGTCGCCGGGCCGATATCCGTAGAGGTCTTCGACTTCCTGATTCATCTTCCTTACGAGCAGGCGGGTGTCGATCCCCATCGGGCACGCCCGCGCGCAGGCCCCGCACTCCGTGCAGCGCCCGGCCAGGTGGAATGCCCTCGTCAGGTGGTAGATCATGACGTCCGAGCCGTCCGTGCCCGCGCCGAGCCATCTCGGGCGGGTCTGGTCCATCACGCATTCGGTGCAGTAGCACATCGGGCACGCCTGTCGGCAGGCGCTGCATCGGATGCAGTCGGCCAGCGCTTCCCGGAGCTGCGCCCACCGGACGGCGGGGGCCTTCGCCTCGAAGTCTGCCGTCTGCTTGCGGCCGGCGTCGCCATCGCCGTCGGTCGCCTCGACGGGCGAGCCGAGCAGCACGTCGTGCATCGAGGGCGTGGGGGTCCGGCACTGGAGGCAGGCTTCGGCGACGACGTCCTCGCGGGAGAGCTTGACCTCGACGCCGTCCTCGATGACGGCGTGGACGTTGCCCTCGCCATCCTCTCCGGCGCCGAGGGCGTCGTGCTCGCCCAGCGCCAACTCCGCCTTCCGCCGATCGACCATCCCGGGGCAGGCGACACCGACGATGACCAGCTTCTCGCGGGGCACCTGGTGCTCCTGGATGAGCACGGTCGCCGCCCGCAGGTCGCAGCCCTTCAGCACGATGCCGACGGTCGGAGGCGGAGGCGGTTCCGCCCGCCCGCCGCCGCGGCGCGAGTCGGCGAACAGGCGCGGCAGGTAGACGGCGAGGTTGATCGTGCAGAAGGGGTTCCACGCCAGTCGGTCGACCTGCTCGGGGGAGGTGACGAACAGCGGCGTCGTCCGGAACGGCAGGCTCGCCTTCTCGTACCCGAGGAAGACGTCGACCTTCTTGTCCCGCAGGAGCTGTTCAGCGGTTTCGCGGAGACGCGTTTCGATCTCTTGGCTGGCGGTCATAGCTTCTTCACCAGTTTGTCGTTCGGGCCAAGCTGCCGGACCTCGTCGACGACCTTCTCGATGACGGAGGCGAAGCGCCCCCCTTCCGAGGCGGAGACCCACGTGAACTGCACCCGCTCGGGCTCGATCCCGGCGTACTGGAGCAGCTCCTTGCACAGCGCGAACTTTCGGCGGGCGACCAGGTTCCCGCTGATGTAGTGGCAATCGCCCGGGTGGCAGCCGGAGACGAGCACGCCGTCGGCCCCGTTCTGAAGGGCCCGCAGCAGGAACAGGGGATTGATCCTGCCGGAGCACGGCACGCGAATGATGCGCACGTTGTGGGGGTACTGGATGCGGCTGACCCCCGCCAGGTCCGCCCCGGCGTAGGAGCACCAGTTACACAGGAACGCCACGATCCTGGGTTCCCATTCCTTTGTCGCCGCGGTTTCCTGTACGGCCTGGGTCTGGCTCATAACTCCCTCAAATCGCGTCAATGGCCTGGAGGATCTGGTCGTTGCGGAATCCCTTGAGGTCGATCGCGCCGGCGCGGCAGGTGGCGGCACACGACCCGCATCCCTTGCAGGTGGCCTCGTTGGCGACCGCCACGCCGAGGACCGGGTCCAGCTCGATCGCCTGGTAGGCGCACACCTCCACGCAGGCGCCGCAGCCGCTGCACCGCGAGGCGTCCACCATCGCCACCTTGCCTTCCACCTCGATCTCCGACTTGCTGAGAATGGTCGCCGCCCGAGACGCCGCCGCCCGCGCCTGCGCGATGCTCTCGCCGAGATCCTTCGGATAGTGCGCCAGCCCGCAGAGGAACACGCCTTCCGTGGCGAAGTCGACCGGACGCAGCTTCACGTGGGCCTCCAGGAAGAACCCATCCGCGTCGATGGGCACCTTCAGCAGTTGCGAGAGCGTGTGATTGTCCTCGTTCGGCTCGACGCCGGCGCTGAGCACGAGCAGATCGGCGTCCAACGCCAGCTCGCGGCCGACGATTTCGTCGGTCGTCTGCACGATCAGCCGCCCGTTGTCGGCCGAGGCGCGCGGCTTGGCGTTCTCGTCGTATCGCAGGAACATCACGCCTTGCTCGCGGGCCTTCCGGTACCAGCGCTCGTTGAGCCCGTAGACGCGGACGTCGCGGCAGAGGACGTAGACGCGGGCCTTCGGGTTCAGCTCTTTCAGGCGCAGGGCGTTCTTGACCGCCTTGCCGCAGCAGATGCGGCTGCAGTACGGGTGCTGCTCGTCGCGAGACCCGACGCACTGGATCATCACCACCGATTCGAGCGCCTTGATCCTGGCGGCGTCGGCCTCTTCCATGAAGCTCTCGAAGTCGGTCTGGGTCATCACCCGCCCGTCCTCGCCGTAGAGGTACTCCGCCGGCACGTGCTCCTTCGCCCCGGCCGCGAGGATCACCACGCCGTGCTCGATCTCGTCGTCCACGCCGGTCAGCTTCGTCTTGAAGTTGCCGACGTAGCCGGACAGCGTCTCGATCCGCGTGGAGAGGTGGACGGTGATCAAGTCGTTGCTCTCGACGTCCTGGATGAGGCCTTCGAGGTACGCGGGGGCGGACCGCCCGTCCATCGTCCGCTGGATCTTGCGGGCGTTGCCCCCGAGCTGGTCGTCCCGCTCGACGACGTGGACGGGGTAGCCCTGGGCGGCCAGGTCGAGCGCGGCGGTCAGTCCCGCGGCCCCCCCGCCAATCACCAGGGCGGCGTGGGTCACCTTCAGCCGCGTCCGCTCGAGCGGCTCGAGCTGCGTCGCCTTGGCGACGGCCATCCGGACCAGCTCCTTCGCCTTCTCCGTCGCCAGCTCGGGCGAGCCCTGGTGGACCCACGAGCACTGCTCGCGGAGGTTGGCGAACTCGAAGAGATAGGGGTTGAGCCCGCTGGCCTCGAGGGTGGCCTGGAAGAGCGGCTCGTGCGTCCGCGGCGTGCAGGCGGCCACGATCACGCGCGTCAGCTTGTGCTCGGCGATCGCCTCGGCGATGACCTTCTGCGAGTCCTTCGCGCAGGCGAAGAGGAACTCGTGGGCGTGGGCCACCTTCGGCAGCGTGGCGGCGTACTCGACGACGGCGGGCACGTCCACCGTGGCGGCGATGTTGATCCCGCAGCGGCAGACGAACACGCCGATGTGCGTCGGCTCGCCCCGGACGTCGATCGGCTCGGGCAGGTCGACCTGGACCTCTCTGGCCTCGAAGTCGCCCATCATCGCCAGGGCCGCCGAACTGGCGCCGCTGGCCTCGATGACCGACTCGGGGATGTCCTTCGGCCCCGACGCCGTCCCGCAGACGAACACGCCGGCACGGGAGCTTTCCAGCGGCTTGAGAGACGACGTGGTGACGAACCCGTGCTCGTCGGTATCGAGCCCGAGCCGCCGGACGACCTTCCGCGTGGCCTCGGTCGTGCAAAGGCCGACGGAGAGCACCAGCAGGTCGAAAGACTCCTCCCGGATGCCGCCGCCGTCGGGATTGTAGCCGACCCGCAGGTTCTCGGACTCCGGGTCGGCCTCCACGGACGAGACGCGTGCGCGGAGGAAGCGGACGTCGTGCTCCGTCTTCGCGCGCTCGACGAACCGGTCGAAGCCCTTCCCGTAGGCCCGAATGTCCATGTAGAAAACGGTGCTCTCGACGCCTCGCAGATGCTCGGTGAGGATGATGGTGTCCTTGGCGGCCTGCATGCAGCAGATGGCGGAGCAGTAGTCGTTGCCCACCTGCATGTCGCGCGAACCGACGCACTGGAGGAAGGCGATCCGCTCGGGGTCCTTCCCGTCGGAGGGGCGCCGGACGTGGCCCTCCGTGGGGCCCGAGGCGCTCAGGAGCCGCTCCAGCTCGATGCTCGTGATCACGTTGGGGAACGTGTGGTAGCCGTACTCGTCCTTCAGCGTCGCGTCGAACTCATCCGAGCCGAGCGCGAGCACCACCGTGCCGACCTCGATCTCGAGGTCCTCGGGCTCCTGATCGTAGACGATGGCGTCGGCCTCGCAGAGCTTCTTGCAGACGCCGCATTTTCCGCGGGTCATGAAGATGCAGTGGTCGGCGTCGATGATCGGCACGGCCGGGACGGCCTGGGGAAACGGGATGCGGATGCACCGCGTCTTGTCCAGGCCCTTGTTGAACGGGTCGGGCAGGCGGACGGGGCACTTGGTCGTACAGATCCCGCAGCCGGTGCACTTGTCCTCGTCCACGTATCGCGGGAGCTTGCGGACGCGGGCGGTGAACCGGGGCGCGTCGCCCTCCAGCCCCAGCAGCTCCGTGTTCGTCAGCAGGTTGATGTTGGGATGCTTGCTGACTTCCACGAGCTTCGGAGAGAGGATACACATCGCGCAGTCGTTCGTGGGGAACGTCTTGTCGAGTTGGGCCATCCGCCCGCCGATGCTCGGCCCGCGTTCGACCAGGAAGACCTCGGTGCCCGCCTGGGCCAGGTCGAGCGAGGCCTGGATGCCGGCGATCCCGCCACCAATAACGAGCGCTCGCTTGTGCACGGTCAGGCTCCCATTCTCTCGGCCGCCCGGGCCTGCTTTCGCTGGGTGAATGCGACGGTCTTGGCCATCATCTCGGTGCTGGCGTTGCGGCGCTTGTCGCGGCTGCGGAAGGTTAGCTCCTCGATCGCGCCGTCCTGTTTGGCGCGGTTGTAGAGCCCCTGTCCGGCCGTGGTCCGGAGGATCGTGGTCGTGTATCCCTCCGGCGATCCGACGCCGCCGCATGAGATGTCCGCGTATTCGTTCGAGAAGTCGGTGCAGGCGAAGCAGGCCGGGCGGGCGAACTCGTCCATCACGTCGAACGGGATGTGCACCGCCTGCTTGTCCGCGGTCGTGACGATCACGTCGTCCTTGACGCTCAGCTTGCGGATGTCCCCCAGCTTGACCGACAGCTTCTTCTCCAACGCCCGCCGCGTCTTCGCGCCGAACGAGAAGTTCTCCATGCAGAACAGCCCGATCGTCAGCACGATGCTGTCGGCCGGCAGGACGTTCAGAAGCTGCATCTTCCGGACCGTGAAGACCTGGCACGGCGTGCCGACGAGGGCAATCCGATGGATGCCTCGCTGTCCGAGGCTCTTGACCTCCCGCACGCTCGGGCAGAAGGTCGTGTACCGCTGACCGACGGCGTGGACGGTCTTGGACTCCTCGAAGTGCGATCCGGCCGCCTGGATCAGGTCCTCGGCGGTGGTGGCGACCATCGGCTGGCGGGAGAAGGGGCCGACCCTCCGCGAGACGATCGCCGCCTCGATCATGTGCTTCTTCAGGGCGTAGGTCAGCAGCGCCGTGACGACCCCGCCGTCGGTGGCCACCCGCCGGATCTTCGGCGAGTGGGCGCGGGCACTGGCGAGCTTGCGGTACGGTCCGATCGGGGCCTTCCAGCCGGTCTTCTCCCGAAGCTCCCGGTCGAGGACCTTCACCTGCGGGCAGATGAGGTAGCAGATGCCGCAGTGCAGGCAGCTCGGCTCGTCGGCCATGTAGGGCGTGCCGTCTTCGCCGGCGCGGAGGGCGTGGAACTCGCCCGCCGAGCAGAAGGCCAGACAGCCGCCGCATTTCCCGCAGATGCCCTTCTCCTGCACCTCGGTGACCAGTTCCTTGAAGCTCTTGATGTCGGTGCTCATGGGCTCACGGCTCCCAGGTGCTCGGCCACCTTCTGACGGAAGGCCTCCAGCAGTTCCGGCCGTGCCTCGAAGCCGTGCTCCACCAGATCATGCCGCAGCGTCTGCATGAACCGGTCGATCTCCTCGACGCGCCGAATCCCGTCGCTCGGGGCGTGCCGGCCCTTGATGGCCAGGTAGCGCAGCGCCCGCATGATGTCGGTGAAGTTCACCTTCTGCGGACACCGCGCGTAGCACCGGTAGCAGACCAGGCAGTGCCAGATGCGGGGCGAGGAGAGCACCTCCTCGCGCATCCCGAAGAGGATCTGGCGGATGATCTTCCGGGGGTTGTAGTCCGGATCCACCTCGGTGATGGGGCATCCGGCCGCACAGGTGCCACAGGCGAAGCAGCGGTAGATGTGCTCTCCGCCCGGCTGCGACGCCACTTCCTCAGCAAAGCGAAGGTCCAGGTCGCTTACGGCGACCGCCTGCTCTTCGTCTGCCATCAGTCCGTTCTCCTTGATCACCTGGGAACTGAATCGGCGCCGCTCGCGGCGGAGGAGGCGAGCTCCCCGCCGCGGCGGCACATGTTCAGGACGATTTCCGCGGCGCGGTCCACGCCCAGCCGCATCGGGGCCGACAGCCCCGGCCGAACCTCGGGCGGGAACGCGCTGACCTGCCCCACCACGCACGTGACCTCGACGCCGGCGAGATCGTTCAGCTCGCGCAAGAGGTTCGACGTGGGCATCTGGTGCATGGAGAAATCGTCCAGCTTGATCTCGGGCAGCTCGTCTGCGGCGATGGCCCAGACCTCGCCCGGCTGTCGGCCCATGTCGACGGCGTCGACAATGACGACCCGCTTCGGGCGGGTCGGCCCGAGCAGCACGTCGAAGAGCACCGTGCGAACGGAGGTGCCCACGTCGATCGCGCACATCCCGGGCGGGGGCGACCGCATCTCGTCCAGCCGCTGCGCCACGGCGGGGCCGAACCCGTCGTCGCCGAAAAGCCTGTTGCCGCACCCGAGCACCAGCGTCCGGCAGACGCAGTGCTCCGGCGTGACGTCATTCGTCGCGTCGCAAGACATGCCCTACTCGACTTTCCCTGCTCAGCGGTTCGCGAGCGTGTCCAGCAGCTCGCCCTTGTGGTTGTAGATCTGCACCTTCACCGGCAGGCGCCCGTCCAGGGCGTGCGTGGCGCACGACAGGCAGGGATCGTACGCGCGGATGGACATCTCGACCTGGTTGAGGATGCCCTGGTCGTACTGGCCTTCCTTGATGAGGGAAGTGGCCGCCTGCTTGACCGACATGTTGATCGGCCCGTTGTTGTGCGTCGTCCCGACGATCAGGTTCATGTCGGTGACCATGCCGTTCTCGTCGGTCGTGTAGTCGTGGATCAGCGTGCCCCGCGGGGCCTCGACGCACCCCACGCCCCGCGCCGCCCGCGGCGTGACCGCGACCCTCGTCTCCGTGCCGGTGATCTCCGGGTCGTTGAGCAGTTCGAGCACGTGCTCGGCCGCGTAGACCAGCTCGATGAGTCGAGCCCAGTTGTACAGCAGCGTCTGCTGGGCCGGCTGGCCGAACTGCGAGCGGAACTCCTCCAGCTCCGCCTGGGCAAGAGGCGTCGCCATCTTGTCGCAGACGTTGATCCGGGCCAGCGTGTTGGTCCGGTAGATGCCCTTCGGCGCGCCCAGATCCATGTCGAACCCCTCGTCCCACGCCTTCGCGTAGGGGAACTTGAGGTACGACCAAGGCAGGACCTTCTCACCGATGTGGTCGGTGTACTGGTCGTATTCGAACTCGGTGTAGGAGCCGTCCGGCTTCATGAGGCGGGCCTTGCCGTCGTACAGGTTCAGCGTGCCGTCGTCGGTCACCGTGCCGAGGAAGCCCGTCTCGATGACGCCGAGCGTCTTCACCAGTTCGAGGTACTTCGCGAAGAGCTCCGACTTGGCGAACGAGATGGCGAACTTGGAGAATTCGAGCACCTCCTCGGCCATCGGGACGAGCTGGTCGCGTTCGGCCTCCGTGAGCGGCTTGCTGAATCCGCCCGGCACGGCGGTGACAGGATGGATGGACTTGCCGGAGGCGATCAGCAGCATCTGCGTGCCGAGATGGCGCGCCCGGACGACCTTCTTGCCGATCTCCGGATTGGCGTTCACGATGCCGAGGACGTTGCGGACGGAGTAGTCCGCGTCGGGGCCCATGACCAGGTCCGGGCCGGCCAGGAAGAAGAAGTGGAGGATCTTGTCGGAGCAGAACGCGATGCTCTGGCAGAGGTCCCGCAGCTTCCTGCCGGTCGGGGGCGGCGTCACGCCGAAGACGGCGTCGGTGGCCTTCGCCGAGGCGAGGTGGTGGTGCCAGGGGCAGACGCCGCAGATGCTCGTCACGATCCGCGGCACCTCCTCCACCGGCCGGCCGACACAGAACTTCTCGAAGCCGCGCAGCTCCACGACGTTGACCTGCGTGTCCGCCACGTTGCCGGCGTCGTCGAGCTCGATAGTGATCTTCGCGTGGCCTTCAATCCGCGTCACGGGTGCGATGGTGATGGTGTTCGACATGATGGGTTACCTCCGCGCTGCGGGCCTTTGGGGAAGGGGACGAAGCCGATTCTGCGCGCCGATGTAGCGGTTCAGCAGCGCGCGGCGATCGATGACTTGTTTGGGGTCGAGACCGATCGACGTCAAGGCGCCCATCATGTCCACGAGGGGGTTGGCGCCCTTGCGGATCGGCCCGAAGCAGCCTCGGCAGGGCATGTAGCCCTTGACGCACCGGGGGACCTTCTCCCCGCCGTGGGCGTCCGTTCCGGTGGCGCAGCCCGCTCGCGTCACGGGCCCGAGGCACAGGATGCCCTGCTCCATGAAGCAGCGCGTGTTCTCCCACGCCTCGCCCTGCTGGAACTCGACGCCCTGAAGCGGGCGGTCGATCGTGCCGCCGGACGCCTTCTTCTCCCGCTTGACCGGGCAGTCGTCACAGACGCTCCGCTCGGGCAGCTCGAACGGCTTGCCCTCCAGCAGGGCCGTCAGCGCATCGACGATGAGGCCCGGGGAGGTCGGGCAGCCGGGGAGGTACGCGTCCACCTCCACGATCTCGTCCACCGCCTTGAGCGAATCCAGCAGGGGCGGGAGGTTCTCGCTGGGCGTCTCGGCGGCCTCGGTCGTCTCCACGCCGCGGTAGACCTTCTCGTAGAGGTCCTCGAGCTTGGACATGTTGGCCAGGGCGGGGATGCCCCCGAAGCACGCGCAGGAGCCCAACGCCACGAGGGTCTTGCACGCCTTGCGCATGGCCTCGGCGACGTGCTTCTCCTTCTCGTTCCGCACGCCGCCGCTGATGATGCCGATCTCGGCCTCGGGGATCTCCATCTCCGTGCCCTCCCCCGTCTGCCCGAAGTACTTGTGGTCCATCAGCACGGGCATGTGCACGAACTCGAGGGCGGGCAGCAGGTCGAGTAGCGGCTCCCCGATATCGAGGATGCTCACCTCGCACCCGCCGCAAATGTTCAACCACTCCTCTGCAACCTTGACAGCCATTGGCGGTCTCCTTATCTCGTTGACCCTGTGCCTGCTCAGGCCGGGGGTGGCTCGCCCTCGACCACGACTTCCGTCACGACGCGACGCGTGTATACGAGGAACTGGTCCTCTTCCTCGACGAGCTGCGTCTCGAACTCGTCGTTCTCGTATTCCTTCTGCTTCGCCTCGGCGGCCTCGCGGGACTCCTGCGCCTCCCCGTCCCACATGTACTTGTGCCCGTCGAAGAATCGGACGTCTTCCGGTGCCATGCCTGCTCCTACGCCACGCGATACGGGCTGGGCCCGATCGCCTTGATCGTCTCGGACATGTCCGTCATCACCTGCGCGAAACGCGGGCCCTCCGACGCGGAGACCCATTCCAGGCGGAACCGCTCCGGCTCCAGGCCGAAGTCCTCCATCAGCAGGTCGATCGCCTCGGCACGCTTCTCCGCCTTCAGATTGCCGTTCAGGTAGTGGCAGTCGCCCGGATGGCAGCCGCAGATCATCACGCCGTCGGCGCCCTTGGTCAGCGCGTCGATCACCATGTTCGGGTGCACCATGCCGCTGCACATCACGCGCACGATGCGGACGTTGGTCGGGTACTGGAGCCGCGACGTGCCGGCCAGGTCCGCCCCGGCGTATGAGCACCAGTTGCAGCAGAAGGCGACGATGATGGGCTCGAACTCCTCTTCGTTCATTGTGTCCTCTTCGTCGGCGCCCGGCGGGGCCGTCTACGGGATCAGGGCCGCCTCCACCGTGGCGGTGATCTGGTCCAGCTTGTAGTGCCGTATGAAGATGCCGCGCTTCGGGCAGGTCGCCTGGCAGACGCCGCATCCCTTGCACAGCGCCTCGTTGGTCTCCACGGTCTTCTTGATCTCGCCGTTCCGCACGTATTCGATCAACGTCAGCGCGTGGTACGGGCACGGATCGATGCAGTACGCGCAGCCGTCGCAGTTCTTGTCGATGACCTCGGAGATGGCCGACTCCAGCGGCAGCTCGTCCTTGGCGAGGATGGTCGCCGCCCGGGACGCGGCGGCGGTGGCCTGGGCGATCGTCTCGTCGAGGCTCTTCGGCGCGTGGGCGAGCCCGCAGAGGAACACGCCCTCCGTCGCGAAGTCCACCGGGCGAAGCTTGAGGTGGGCCTCGAGGAAGAACCGGTCCTGGTTCAGCGGCACCTTGAGCATCTGGGCCAGCTGCTGCCCGTCCTCCCGCGCGACGATGCCCGCCGACAGGACGAGCTGATCGCAGTCGATCGACAGGGACCTCTCCAGGATCGGGTCCCACGCCTCGACGCGCAGCGTGCCGTCTTCCGCGACGCAGACGGCGGGCTTGCGCTCCGGCTCGTACCGGATGAACCGGACCCCCTTCTCGCGGGCCAGCCGGTAGTACTTCTCGCGGAAGCCGTACGTGCGAATGTCGCGGTAGAGCACGAAGACGTTCGCCTGGGGGCGAAGCTCCTTCAGCTTCAGGGCGTTGCGGATCGCGTGCGAGCAGCACAGCCGGCTGCAGTACGGGCGGTCGTCGTCGCGCGAGCCGACGCACTGGATCATGACGACGTTCTGGGCCTCCACCTCCCCGCCGGCGAGGATCTGCTCGAACTCGACCTGCGTCACCACCCGCTCATCCTCGCCGTAGAGGTACTCGGTGGGCTTGTGGATATCCGCCCCCGTGGCCACCACGACGATGCCGTGCTCGAACTCCTCGTTCTGCCCGTTCCCGCCGAGCGTCGTCTTGAAGTTGCCCACGAAACCGTCGATCGCGTCGATCGTGGCCCCCAGGTGCGCCGTGATCCGCGGATGGGCCATGACCCGCTCGGCCGCCTCGGCCAGGAAGGCCTTCGGGTCCTCGCCGTCGCCGTTGAAGAGGTACTGCACGTGCCTCGCGTGCCCGCCCAGCTCGGCTTCGCGCTCGACGAGATGGACGTCGAAGCCCGCATCGGCCAGGGACAGCGCCGCCGTCATTCCGGCCAGCCCGCCGCCGACGACCAGCGCGTCGTGGTTCAGCGGAAGCCTCCGCTGCTCGAGCGGCTCGATCACCCGGGCCCTGGCGACGCCCATGCGGATCAGGGCCATCGCCTTCTCCGTCGCCTTCTCGGGCTCCTGCATGTGGACCCAGGAGCACTGGTCGCGGATGTTGGCCATCTCGAACAGGTAGGGGTTCAGCCCCGCCTCGCGGAGGGTGTCGCGGAACAGCGGCTCGTGCGTCCGCGGCGTGCAGGAGGCCACCAGCACCCGGTTGAGGTTCTGCTCCTCGATCACCTCGCGGATCCGTTCGATGCTGTCGGTCGAGCAGGTGTAGAGGTTGTGCTCGGCGTGGACGACGTTCGGCAGCTCGCGGGCGAACTCCACGGTCGCCGGCACGTCGACCACCCCGCCGATGTTGCGCCCGCAGTGGCAGACGAACACGCCGATCCGAGGCTCCTCGCCCGAGACGTCCTTCTCGGGCGGGTACTCCTTCGGCGCGACCATCGTGCCGCGCACGTCAGACAGCAGCCCCATCGCGCGGGCGGCGGCGCCGCTGGCCTGCATCACCGTCTCGGGAATGTCCTTCGGCTCCGAGAACGGGCCGCACACGAACACGCCGGGCAGGTTCGTCGCCAGCGGCGTCAGCCGGCCGACGCGGCCGTAGCCGTTGTCGTCCCGCTCAATGCCGAGCTGGTCGGCCACCAGGGCGGCCCCCGCCGACGGGCGCATGCCGGAGGAGAGCACCACCAGGTCGAAGATCTCCTCCTTGAACTCGCCGTTCTCGTCGAGGTACTTGATACGGAGGTTCCGCTCCTCGCCGACCTCTTCGACCGTCGCGGGCCTCGCGCGGACGAAACGGACCCCCTCGTCCTGCGCCCGCTGGTAGTAGGCGTCGAAGCCCTTTCCGAAGGCGCGGAGGTCCATGTAGAAGATGGTGTGCTCCACGTCGCCGAGGTGTTCCCTGGCCATCAGGGCGTGCTTGACGGCGTACATGCAGCAGACCGATGAGCAGTAGTTGGTCTCGTCCTCGCGCGAGCCGACGCACTGGATGGAGGCGATGCGCTTCGGTTCCTTGCCGTCGGAGGGTCGGATGACGTGGCCCATCGACGGCCCGCTGGCCGACAGGACCCGCTCGAACTGGAGGCTGCTGATGACGTTCGGGTACTGCCCGAACCCGTACTCCGCCCGAAGCGTGTGATCGCAGAGGTCGAAGCCCGGCGCGACCACGACGGCGCCCACGTCCAGCTCATCCTCCTCGTCCTGCTGGCTGTAGTCGATGGCCTTCGCCTCGCAGAACAGCTCGCAGGCCTTGCAGGCGTCCTCGTCGGCGCCCTTGCGGAAGTGCATGCACGTCTCGCGGTCGATCACGGGCAGCTTAGGAATCGCCTGCGGGTAGGGGATGTAGATGGAGGGGCGCGGGCCCATGTCCGCGTCGAATTCCGAGCAGATCGGGCGCACCGCCCGGGCCGAGACTTCGTTCAGATCGACCGCCTCGGTGGGGCAGACGACCCGGCAGGCCCCGCAGGCCATGCAGATCGGCGACTGCCTGTCGTAGGCCGGACCGACCTCGCGCGTGTCCCCGCGCCCGCGGAAGTCCATCGCGCCGGACTTCATCAGCTCCGAGCAGACGCGCGTGCACAGGCCGCAGAGGATGCAGTCCTCGTTCTTCTTCGGGAAGCGGCTCTCGGTGACGCCGAGTCCGGCGGCCACCTCCCGCACCTTCGGGGCGTCCGGGCATCGGGCCAGCAGCAGCTCGGCCATCACCCGGCGGGTCTTGAGGACCCTCTCGTTGTCCGTGCGGACCACCAGGCCCTCTTCGGCGGGGAAGGTGCACGAGGCCTGGATCTTGGCCCGGCCGCCCGATTCGACCTCCACCAGGCACAGGCGGCACGCGCCGTACCCGGCCAAGGCCCGGTGGTGGCAGAGCGTGGGGATCTCGATCCCCAACGCCTCACACGCCTGGAGGACGCTGCTGCCCGGTTCCACGCTGATCTGCTGATCGTCGATTGTCAGAGTGATTTCACTCATGGCCGTTCAGTTCTCTCGTGTCAAAGCCGATGACCTCTGTGCCTGCCTTGTACTCGTAGCCGAACTGCACCCCCGGATTGGCCGCCACCAACGTCTCCAACGTGGCGGCCATGTCGCCGAAGGGCTTGCGGTCGGGATGGCTCAGGCGAAACGTGGCGGTGATGCTCGTGCCGGCCTCCGGTGTCGAGGAGATCTCGAACGACCCGTCCGCCTCCCGGGTCGCCTGGCGGAACATCGCAAGCCCGAGGCCGAACCGACGGCCCGGCTTGGCGGTGAAGAACGGATCGGCCGCCCGCCGAAGCGTCTGCGGGTCCATGCCTTTCCCGTCGTCACGGATGCTCACCGTCAGCACGTCGTTCTCCTCGTCCTCTGTCAGCCGGATCTCGACCCGCCCGGCGCCCGCTCGGATCGAGTTCTCCACGATGTCCAGAATGTGTAGCGACAAGTCCTGCACTAGCCCGTCAGCACCCTCCGCCCGCCGGCGCCCTTCAGGGCCAGGGCGATCTCCTCCGCCGTGGGGCCTTCGACGTAGAAGCTCGTCCGCCGGCGCCCGATCTCCTTGAGGCGATGGGCGTCGGACGACGAGACGACCGGCAGGGCGTCGGGCAGCCCGTCCGGCCTGCGGTCGCGGATCTCCACGCCGTCCAGCCCCAGCCCGGCAGGGATGAACCCCAACTGGCTGAGAATGCTGTAGCTGGGGCGGTCCACGTGCGAGGCGATCGCGATGCCTCCCAACGCGTGGACCGTTCGCACCACGTCGGCCAGCGCCAGGTCCGTCGCGCCGATCAGCAGCTTGTCCTGACGCCCGATCACGCGGTCGTCCTCGTCCATCACCAGTTGCTCGCCGAAGACGTCCGGGTCGTTCTCGCCCGGCAGATGGTCGTGGACCGCCTGTTGGGCCGCGCCGAGCAGGCCCGGCTCCCGGAACAGCCCCAGCACGTGCACCTCTTCGCGAGAAGTGATCTCCATCCCGCCGATGACGGCCAGGCCGACCTTTCGGCCGGCACGGGCGGTCGCCTCGGCGTTCTCGGCGGAGTTGTGGTCACAGACCGCGATCAAATCCAGTCCTCTCTCCCGCGCCTGCCGGGCCACCCTCGCGGGCGACATCTCCGGCTCCCCGCAGGGCGAGAGACACGTATGTATGTGCAAGTCGGCATGGACAAGCCTCATTGCCTGATCTCGGCGCCGATCAGCGGGTACAGCCTGCCGATCAACTCGAAGGCCGGCAGCGGGCTGACCATCAGCGGGACGTTCTCCTCGGTGGCCTTTCGCAGCGTCTCCTGCTCGGGCTGACGCCCGTTGACGAGGACCACGCCGGCAAGGTCCTTCATGCTCGCCACGGCGACGACGTTCTGATGCGTCTGAAGCGTCACCCACAGATCGCCCGCCTGCGCGTGGGCGATCACGTCGCTGATCAGGTCGCTGGCGTACCCGCCGCGTATCTCGCCGGCCAGGCCTTCGCCGCCGGCCTTCACCTCGAGGGCCAGTTGCTCAGCCAGCTCCCTCAGATTCACTTTCCATCTCCACAGCGATCTCGACTTCCAGACGCGTTCCCTCGCCCACCGTCGAGGCGAGGTCCATCTTGTCGGCACAGGTCTTGATGTTGTGCAGGCCCATTCCCGCCCCGAAGCCGAGCTCTCTGACCCAGTCCGGGGCCGTCGAGAAGCCCGGCTGCATCGCCTGCTCGATGTCCGCGATTCCGGGCCCTTCGTCCACCACTTCCATGCGGATCGTGTCGGCCCCGATCCGGGTGACGATCCGCCCGCCGCCGGCGAAGAAGACGAGGTTCATCTCCGCCTCGTAGGCGGCGATGGCCAGCCGGCGCGCCACCGTGGGCGAGACCCCCAGCCGCAGGAGCGTGGCCTTCAGCCCGCTTGCGCTGCCGCCGGCGCGGTCGAGGTCCCCCCCGGCGACCTGATACTCGAGCGTCAACTCGCCCCAGTCGGCGATCGCGTCCTTGAAGATGTGTCTCGGCCTGGCCCTGCGCATCTCCGTCTGGCGGTAGTCGATGTCCAGCTTCTTCAGCAGCCCCGCGATGATGTCGCCGTTGGTGACGATGCCCTTCAGCTCGTGGTCGGCCCGGGACAGGACGGGCAGGCGCCCGAAGCCGAAGCGGTCGAGCTTGTTGACCGCCCGGATCAGCGGCTCGTCCTCGTAGATCGTGACCACGTCGTGGGTCATCCGGTCGGCGATCGTGCAGTTGATCCCGCCGTCGGCCAGCCAGCGGATGAAGTCCTCCACGCTGATGATGCCCACAAGGCGACCGTCCTCGATCACCGGCGTGCCGGAGATGTGGTTGTCGTGCAGGATGCCCCGCAACTCGCCCATCGCCGTGGAGGGCGTAACTTGAACCACGTTCCGAACCATCACCTCACCCACGCGAAGCTCATACGCGAGCTCCTGGTACCTGGTTATTTCTGTGTCTGCCAATCGGCGATCACCTTTTTGCTCGCCCCGGCGGGAAGGCCTTCGGCGGCCAGCCGGGCACACGAGTCGTACATCGACAGCGGAGCGACGAACAGCGGGATGCCCTTCTTCCTCGCCTGCTCGACCGTCTCCGGCTGGGGCTTCTTGCTGCGGACGAAGCAGACGGCCACGAAGTCCAGAATCTCCGCCGTCCGGATCACCTGCGCGTTGGTCAGCCCGGTCAGCAGCAGCGAGTCGGGCCCCCAGAAGCTCAACATGTCGCTGATCAGGTCGCTGGCGTGGCACGAGCTGACCTCGCGCGCGCCGAAGTCGTCGCCGTTGGGCTCCCAGGCCGACTCGGCCTCGAGGAGTGTCTGCACTTCCGATAGCTTCATTGCACTAATACCGCCTCGAACTTACATACGTCGCGGCAGACGCCGCACTGGATGCACTTGTCCTGATCGATCACCTGGGGCTGCTTCTTCTCGCCCGAGATCGCCTCCTGCGGGCACTTCTTGACGCACACCCGGCAGGCCTTGCATTTGTCCGGGTCGATGGTGTAGGTGATCAGCGCCCTGCACACCCCGGCCGGACACCGCTTCTCCTGAATGTGCGCGTCGTACTCGTCCTTGAAGTACCGCAGCGTGCTCAGCACCGGGTTCGGCGCCGTGCCGCCCAACGCGCACAGCGAACCGTCCTGGACCGCCTCGCCGAGCTCCTCGAGCATCTCGATCTGACCCGGCTCGCCCCGGCCCTCGCAGATGTCCGTGACGATCCGGTACATCGCGTCGACCCCCTCCCGGCAGGCCGTGCACTTGCCGCACGACTCGCTCCGGAGGAACTCGAGGAAGTACCGCGCCACGTCCACCATGCAGTTGTCCTCGTCCATCACGATCATGCCCCCCGAGCCCATGATCGAGCCGACCTCGGCCAGCCGCTCGTAGTCGATCGGCAGGTCCAGCAGGCTCTCGGGGATGCACCCGCCGGAGGGCCCGCCGGTCTGGACGGCCTTGAAGGCCTTGTCCTTCTCGATCCCCCCGCCGATGTCGAAGATGATCTCCCGGAGCGTGATGCCCATCGGCACCTCGACCAGCCCGGTGTTCTTGACCTTGCCGACCAGCGCGAAGACCTTCGTGCCCTTGCTGGTCTCGGTGCCGATCTGGCTGAACCACTCGGCCCCGCGGTCGATGATGACGGGCACGGTGGCCCACGTTTCGACGTTGTTGATGCAGGTGGGCTTCCCGTGGACGCCCGACTCGGCCGGGAAGGGCGGCCGCAGCCGCGGCTCGGGGGGCAGGCCTTCCAGCGAGCGGATCAGCGACGTCTCCTCGCCGCAGACGAACGCCCCGGCCCCGCGGTGGATGGAGATGTCGAAGTCGAACCCGCTGCCCAGGATGTCGGTGCCCAAGAGCCCGTATTCGCGGGCCTGCTCGAGCGCCTTCTCCAGCCGCTCCAGCGCCAACGGGTACTCGTACCGCACGTAGGCGAAGCCCTTGCCGGCCCCGATCGCCCGGGCGCCGATGACCATCCCCTCGATGATCGCGTGCGGGTCGGACTCGATGATGCTGCGGTCCATGAACGCGCCCGGGTCGCCCTCGTCGGCGTTGCAGACGATGTACTTGCCGTTGCCCGGCTGCTTGGCCGTCAGCTCCCACTTCAGCCCCGTCAGGAAGCCCGCCCCGCCGCGCCCCCGCAGACCGGAGGCCTTGACTGTCGCCGCGATCTCCGCCGGGGCCATCGACAGCAGGGCCTTCGCCATCGCGCGGTACGCCCCGCGAGCGATGGCCTCGTCGATCTTCTCCGGATCGATCAGCCCGCGATTGCGCAGGGCGATGAGGCGCTGCTTCTCGAAGAAGCCGATCTCGCTCATCTTCGGCACGGGCGCCTCGGCGGCCGGCGGGGTGTACATCAGCTTCTCGACCGGCCGGCCCTTCAGGAAGTGCTCCTCGACGAGGTGGGGCACGTCGTCGACGGTCAGGAGCTGGTAGAAGATGTTGTCCGGCTGGACCACCATCACCGGGCCCTGAGCGCAGAAGCCGTTACAGCCGGTCAGGACCACGGCGATCTCGTCCTGGAGGTCGTGTTTGGCCAGCTCCGCCTCGAGGGCCTCCTTGATCCGGAACGTGCCGTTGGAGACGCAGCCGGTGCCCGCACACAGCATCAGATGTGCCCGGTAGTTGTTCACAGGGTCTGCTCGCTACCTAAGGCCAACGCGAATTCGGTGACGATCTGCCCGCCGAGCACGTGCTCGGCGAAGATTCTCTCGACCTTCTCGACCGTCAGATCGATGTACTTGACGGGGGCCTCCCCGACGAGCTCGACGGTCATCATCGGCTCGTTGCTGCACAGCCCCGCGCAGCCGGAGGCGGTGACGATGAGGTCGTCGCATTCCGCCTTGTCCGCGCAGGCCATCGCCGCCGACATGATCGGGCGCGCCCCGGCGGCGATACCGCACGTGCCCATGTGAACGGTCACCTTGGCCCGTCCCGCCCCTTCGCGCAGCGACATCGCCTTTCGCATCCGCCGGGCGATCTTGTCCAGGTCCTCTGGTTTCAGCTTCGCCATGGTTGGGTTTCCCTACGCCGGGTAGCTGTCCAACGCGCCCACCATCTTCTCGGGCGTCGTGTTGCCGTACACGTCGTCGTTGATCATCACCACGGGAGCCAGCCCGCAGCAGCCCAGGCACCGCACCGCGTCCAGCGTGAAACGCATCTGCTCGTCCGTCCCGCCGGCGGTCACCTTCAGCTCCCGCTCGAGGCTCTCGAGGATCCTCGAGGCGCCCTTGACGTGGCAGGCCGTGCCCATGCAGACGCGGATGATGTGCTTGCCCCGCGGCTCGAGGCTGAACATGTTGTAGAATGTCGCGATCCGCAGCACGCGGGCCAGCGGCAGGTTCATCACGTCCGCGACGCGACGGACGGCCCCCTGCGGCAGCCAGTTGTACTTCGCGTTGATGTCCTGGAGGATCGGGACGATCGCGCTGGGCTCGCTCTCGTGTTGGCCGATGATGCGGTCCAGCTCCTCGAGCTGATCGGGCGCCAGGTCCAGCGGCTCGGGCTCGGCCGGCTCGAGGTAGGGGTGGTTGCGCACCAGGCAGGCCGCCGAGCAGTCCCCGCAGCCGGTGCACTTGTCCGGATCGACCGAGCGGGCCTTCTTCTTGACCCGGACCCGGAAGTGCCCGGGCCCGCCCTCGAGGCCCATGACCTCCGAGTAGGTCAGCTTGTCGATGTTCGGGTGCCGCCCGCAGTCCACCAGCCGGGGCGCCAGCGTGCACATCGCGCAGTCGTTGGTCGGGAAGGTCTTGTCGAGCTGGGCCATCGCGCCGCCGATGGCGGGCCCCTTCTCGACCAGGTACACCCGGTAGCCGGATTCGGCCAGGTCGAGCGAGGCCTGCATCCCCGCGATGCCTCCGCCGACGACAAGCACCGCGCCGACTTTCCCGTTGTCCGTACTCGCTTGTTCGGTCGTTGCCATAGCGGGTGACTCTATCTCTCTGCTTTCACGCTGCCGGCCGCCACGTGCGACCGGCGCTGCTCCCGCGGGAGAAGGACCCGAAACGTCGATCCCTTCCCCAGGACCGTATGAAGCTCGATCTGGCCCCCGTGCGCCTCGGCGATGAGCCGGGCGATGGGCAGCCCGAGCCCCGTGCCCGGCACGCCCCTCTGGGCCATTGCCCGGTAGAACGGCTCGAAGATGCGATCCCGGTCCTCGGGCCCCACGCCCGGGCCGGTGTCGCGCACGGACACCGCCGCGCCGTCCGCCGTCGCGTCCACCTCCACAGTCACGACGCCTCCGACCGGCGTGTAGGACATCGCGTTATCCAGCAGGTTGCCCAGCAGCTCGCCCAGCGCGGTGGCGTCTGCGCGGATGGGCCCCGGGTCGCCGGCCACCACGAGCTCGATCGCCGGCCTGCCCGGGGACGGATCCTCCCGGGCGCGCTGCACGGCGGCCTCGGCGAGCTCGACGACGCCCACCATCTCCATCTCCTCGGCCCCCTTGCCCTGCTCCAGGCGGGAGAGCGTCAGCCAGTCGCTGACGAACCGGATCATCTGGTCGGCACGTTGTGCGGCGATCTCGATCATCCCCTTCGCGCGGGGGCTGACGTCCCCGGCGTACCCTTGCAGGACCGTGCCCACGCATTGCCGCAGCACCGCCAGGGGCGACTTGAACTGGTGGGCCAGCATCGCCAGGTGAAGCTCCGCCGTCGACGCGCCCCCGCGAAGCAGTGTCGAAGTCTGCACCGCGGCCGAGCGATGCTCCATCCCGCGCCGCACCACACTGCGCAGCTCGGCCGGCTTGAACGGCTTGGCCAGGAAGTCGCACGCCCCGGCCTTCATCGCCTCGACCGCCACGTCGAGCGTCGCATACCCCGTGATCACCACCGCGCAGACATGGGGGTCCAGCGCCTTGGCGGATTCCAGATACGCGATGCCGTCCATGCCGGGCATCTTCAGATCGACCAGGATCAAATCGGGACTGTGGCGCCTGGCCAGCTCCAGGCCGATCTGGCCGTCGGAGGCGGTGATCACGTCGAAACCCTCCGGCTGGAGGATCTGCCCGCATGCGTCGCGCATCCACTCCTCGTCGTCCACGACCAGGACTTTTGGGGAGGGCTCCTGCGTCACCTTGCATCCTCTGTTGCTTTGCCTTCGGCGTCCCGGGCGGGAATCAGCCTCCGCAGCTCGGCCAGAAGCTGCTCTGCCACGACGGGCTTGCGGAGATAGCCGTCCACGGGAAACAGCTCGCTGTCACGGTCCGGCGGGCAATGAAGCTCGATCTGCTGCTCGATCGCCGAGATTCCCACGATCGGCGTGTGCTTGATCTGCGGGTCCCGCCTGGCCTGTCGACAGAACTCGAAGCCGGCGGTGGTGCTCTTCATGATGATGTCCAGCAGGATGGCGTCCGGCCTCTGCCGGCGGGCGAGGTAGAGGCCCTCTTGCTGCGAGTAGGCCGACACCGTGCTGTAGCCGGCCGACTCGAGGATCGCGCGGACCGTCGTGTGGAAGTCTCTGTCATCGTCGACGATCAGGACCTCCGGGGCCTGCCGGCCTGCCTCGGGCCTCGCCGGGCCGATCGCGTCGGCCACCGCCTCGACCAGCTCGGCCCGGTCCGCCGAACTGATGTAGTAATAAAAGACATCCAGCGCCCGCACCTGCGCCTCCAGTTCGCCCGTGTTCTCCGGCGCGGTGAAGATGACCCTGCCCCGGGGGCAGAGCTGCCGCAGGATCGGAACGGCCTTCAGTCCGGGCATGTCCGCAAGCTCCACGTCAACGATCGCGCAGACCTTCGTGGCGTCCCGCATCGGGCTCACCAGGTCGGCCATGCTGGAGGCAGACCGGACCGCCTGCCATCCTGCTTGCCGCAGCGCGGCTGCGAAGCTCTCTCTTCGCTTCACGTCTGCACAGACGACGAATACTGTTGGGTGCGACATGTGTCACCCCACCGCCCAGCCGTCAGCAAGCCGCATGCCGGACCGACGGCCACAGGCCTGTCGGGCCGCCGTTCGGCCCGCTCGACGAGCCCGCTGGCCGGACACTTAAGCGTCACGGACATACACGTGTTGTGGAGGGCAGACCTGGGAGAAAGGACATCAGGAAGATGCGTTGAGTATTTGCGGAAAGGCTGAGAATCCGGAGTCGGGTCGGAGGCTCATTGGGCCGATCGGGACCGGCGGCGCGAGGCATTATGTCGCAGGAGCGGGGCGTTTTGCCCCAGCGCGGTCAGGGGGCCAAGCCGTATGCCCGGATCTTCCGGCGGAGTGTCTTGCGATCGATCCCCAGCGTCTGCGCCGTAGCCGTCCGGTTGCCTCCATGCCTTCGGAACACCTTGGCGATGTGCTCCTTCTCGATCACAGAGAGGGGAACGGAGTCGCCGATCTTGGCGCTCGTCCTGGCCGGCGTGCCGTGGTACGGCAGCTCGGCCGGCATGATCGTCTCGCCCGGGGCCAGCACGATCGCCCGCTCGACGGCGTTCTCGAGCTCCCGGACGTTGCCCGGCCAGTCGTGCCTCGCCAACGCCGCCAACGCCGCCTTGCTGAAGCCGCTCATCGGCTGACGCCAGCGGCTGCGGTGCTTCTGAAGGAAGTGCTCGGCCAGCAGCGGGATGTCCTCCCGCCGTTGGCGAAGGGGAGGCAGGACAATGGGCACGACGCACAGCCTGTAGAACAGGTCCTCGCGGAAGCGGCCATCGCGGATCTCGTCGGGCAGGTTGCGGCTGGTGGCGGCGATGATCCTGACGTCGATCGGCATCACCCGCGTGGCGCCAACCCGCGAGAACTCGCGCTCCTGGATCAGGCGGAGCAGCTTCGCCTGGATGTCGGGCCCGACGTTGGCGATCTCGTCGAAGAAGATCGTCCCGCCGTTGGCCAGCTCGAGCCGGCCGTGCTTCATGCTCGTCGCGCCCGTGAAGGAGCCCTTCACGTGCCCGAACAGCTCGCTCTCGAACAGCGTCCCGACCAACGCGCCGCAGTCGACCGTGACGAAGGGCTTCTCCCGACGCGGACTGTGGTCCCGGATCGCGCGGGCGACGAGCTCCTTGCCCGTTCCCGACTCGCCGGTGATCAGCACCGTGCTGTCGCTCGGGCCGGCACGCCGAACCAGATCGTGGATCTGCCGCATCGCGTCGCTTTGGCCGACCAGCTCGTAGTCCTCGCCCCTGCATTGCCGCAACTGGCTCTTCAGCAGCAGGTTCTCCCTGGCCATCCGCACGCCGCGAAACGCCCGCCGGACGGTCAGGCGAAGCACCTCCGGCGTGAACGGCTTGGGCAGGAAGTCCGCGGCGCCGAGCTTCATCGCCTCCACCGCCGATTCGACCGTCGCATAGCCGGTAATCACCACCACCGCCGTGCCGGGGCTGTCCTCCCGTAGACACTGAAGGATCTGGAGGCCGTCGACCCGCGGCATCTTCAGATCCAGGATCACCAGGTCGAACGAGCCCCGCCGGAGGGCCTCGAGGGCCTCCTCCCCCGACGACGCCTCCTCCAGGATCAGGCCGTCGGCCGTAAGAACCTGGCGGCACGCGTCCCGCATCGCCTCCTCGTCATCCACGATCAGGATGCTGATCCGTTCGCTCACTGCTGGCCTCCCTCGTCGCCCCCGGCAGGCAGCCAGACCGTGAAGGTCGTCCCCCGGCCCGGCCGGCTGTCGACCTTGATCGTCCCGCCGTGCTTCTCGACGATCCCGTAGACGACGGCCAGGCCCAGCCCCGTGCCGTGCCCGTCCTGTTTGGTCGTGAAGAACGGCTCGAAGATCCGCTCGAGGTCTCTCGGCGCGATGCCGCGCCCCGTGTCCGTGAAGCGGACCGCCACCATCCGCCGAGAGGCGTCGTACAGGCTGCGAACCCTGATCGTCCCGGCCCCGTCGATCGCCTCGGCGGCGTTCACCAGGATGTCGGTGAACACCTGCTGAAGCTGGCTCGGGTCGCAGGTGATCTCCAGCGGCATCGGGCTGAGCTCCAGCACCGCCTCGATGTCGCTGAAGACGGCCTGGCCGGTCAGCAGGTCGCGCGCCGCCCGGACGATCACGTTGACGTCAGCTTTCTGCCCCGCGCCCGGCCCCGGACGCGCGAAGTCCAGCAGGCCCCGAACGATGTCACGGCAGCGGATCGCCTCGCGAACGATCTTCTGTAGGTTCGCGCGGCCGGGGAAGTCCTCCGGCGCGCTCTCGAGCAGCAGGTGACTGTAAACAACCACCGCGCCAAGGGGGTTGTTGATCTCGTGCGCCACGCTCGCGGCCATGCGGCCGAGCGATGACATCTTCTCCGACTGGATGAGCTTGGCCTGGATGGCCTTCAACTCACGGTAGGCCGCCGCCCGCTCGGCGGCCTGCTCCCGCGCCGCGGCGGCCGCCGCCCTCGCCTCGCCGAGCAGTTGCTTCATCTCGCGCAGGTCCGTTCCCACAAGCACCGTGCCGACGACCTCGCCGATCTGGTCCCGCATCACCGAAGCGTTCAGGCTTACGGGGATCTGCTCGCCCGCCTTCGTCCGCAGTGCGGTCTCGATGTCCGTCGCCCTGCCCTCCGCTCCGGCGCGGCGCCAACGGTCCGAGCCGCGCCGCAGAGGCTCGGGAGACCCGTCGGCGAAGATCGCCTCGATCGGCTCGCCGAGCAGCTCCTCCCGGGCATAGCCCAGCAACTGGCAGCAGGCGTCATTGACGGTGGTGATGACCGAATCGCGGTCCGTGACGACCAGCGAGTTGACCATGCTCCGGACGATGTTGTCGGTGAACGTCTTGGCGCGCCGGAGCTGTTCGTTCTTCGCCTCGGCGTCGGTCTGCGCCCAGGCGAGGTCGGCGTAGAGCAGCTCCATCCGCTGGATGATCTCGATCCACGGGCCTTCCTCGAGCTGTGGGCCGGCGTTGTCAGCTTCCTCTGCCATGGCACGTTCTTTCGGCGATCTCTGCCGGCCTTTAAGGCTCCGCGCCGCGCCGGCACGAGAACGCCATCCGGTCGATTCGCTGCCTCCTTGCGTGCTTTGCATCCCCGGCGGACAGCGGCCGACCACTCGCCGGGCAAGTGGCAGGGCAGTTTCTTGCCAGCCATCGAGTCAACGAATCAACCAAGCCACGAACTGGCGCTGTAGCTTCAGTGCACCGTGCAGTAGAGGCAGGGATCGAACGACTTGACGACGTGCGACAGCGCCGTCGGCCGATCGGGATCGGGCACCGGCGTGCCGATCAGCGCCTCCTCCAACGGCCCGGGTCGGCCCTGCGAATCCCGCGGGGAGAGATTCCAGCCGGTCGGGCTGATGATCTGGTAGTTGCGGACCCTGCCGTCCTCGGCTCGGATCCAATGCCCGAGGATGCCGCGGGCGGCCTCGACCAGACCGGCCCCCATGCCCGATTCCACCTGCGGCGTCTGCTCATAGAACGGCTGCTCCGGCCCGATCTGCCTCAGCCACACTCCGATCTGGCGGACCAGGCGGACCGTCTCGTGCAGGCGCGCGATCTCGCGGACAAGGACCGAAGGCCCGTGCTTGCTCAGCAGATCGGTGATCAGCGGGTCCCGGTCGTTGACCAGCCGCGCGAGGGGGCCGGCCTCGGCGGTCTCGCCGGCGTAGCGCGGCGCTTTCGCCCAGCTATACGCTCCCTCACGCTGCGGGTCCGGCTCGGCCTCGTCATCAAACGGATGGACGCCCCCCTCCTGGAGGTCATACCACGAGTACTTGACGTGCTCGGTGATCTCCGCCGCGCTGAACTCCGCCACCTCGCCGTTGCAGACGCCCGGCCTCATCAGCGTCTGCCCCGTCGGGCCGGGCCAGCCGCCGCTCGAGATGAACCGGGCCGGCCAGGTCCCGATCTTGTCCAGGCCCCGCTCGAGACCCAACCGGATGAAGAAGCCCACGTCGCTGACCGCGTGGTCGCCCTCCCCGAGCCATTTGTCCAGGTCCGATGCGCTTCGCAGCCCCAGCCACCGGTCCGGCTCACAGCCGATGACCTGCTCCCGCACGAAGCCCTCGGACGCGTCCAGCAGGCCCAGCGCCCGCCGGATCTCGCTGGCATCGACCGGCCGCGTCGTGCCCCCGGGCTGGATGGCCAGCGTGTTGGGCCACTTGCCGGCGAACAGCCCCAGCACGCCGAGGATATCCTCCCGCGCCCGGACGGACCGGGAGGACGACGAGCCCGACGGCGGCAGGAAACGCCGCCCCGCCTCGTCGCTGAACGGGGGCTCCGAGAGGTCCGGAGCAAACGACAGGTAGAAATGGACCAGATGGCTGAGAACGGTCTCGATCGCCAGCATCACATTGCTGGCGTGGTAGGCGTTGGGGGGCATCCGGCCGTCCGTCAGCGCCCGGATTGCGGCGGCGGAAGCGGCCGAGTAGGCCAGCCCGCATTGCCCGCAGACGCGGCAGGTGATGACCATCGCGTCCATCGGGTCCCGGCCCCGCATCATCAGTTCGAAGCCTCGGTAGAGCGTGCCCGATGCCTCAGACCGCACGACGTGCCCGTCCTCGATGTCGACGGTGACCTGGAGGTCACCTTCCAGGCGCGTGAACGGACTAAAGACGATCGTCTTTGTGACCATCGTCAGGCTGTTCCTCTCCGCCCGGCCAGGCCGGCCGGGGCGACACTGCGTTCCGTCGCAGCCGTTCGGGACAAGCCAGCTTCGAAAGCCCGCTGATCCCGACGTACCATGCCTTCGGCACGTCCAGGGGAAGGCTCGTGGGGATGCCGCCGATCTTCGCTGTCTGGAAGAACGGGACAAACGCGTCAGGGAACAGGGGGGAGGTGCAGGACAGGCACGGAAAGCCCCCCCGCGTGCAACTGCCCGTTCGGGCAAGCCACAGCCGCTCGTTGCAGTCCGATTCGCACAGCGTGCCTTTGCAGCCGAGGTTCTCGAACAGGCATCCTTGCTGAGAGTAGGTCAGCGCGGAGGCCTTGAACTCGTAGTACTCGTTCCGGGGACAGGCATGGTGGGCCAGCTTGCCGTAGAACGCGCGCGGTCGATTGAACCGGTCCAGGCCCGCCTCGGTAAGCTGGTCGGCTCGCAGGGCCCATAATGTCCCGA
>Ga0180438_10002736_pt1 | contig 27979 bp, 43 predicted proteins | sample SS_ome_12_FD_132455 | JGI IMG/M metagenome (GOLD analysis project Ga0180438, IMG submission 132455) | Hypersaline lake sediment archaeal communities from the Salton Sea, California, USA - SS_3_D_2 metaG | ecosystem: Environmental > Aquatic > Non-marine Saline and Alkaline > Hypersaline >...
CGTACTGGCGGTGACTCGGCACAAGATCCGACCAGAATCAGTCAAGATCGCTATCGATTAACGGGAAGTAAAGAGGGTAGAAAATAACAACCTCTCTGTCTGCGTGACAGAGAGGTTGTTTTCGTGCTTTTAGCCTTTCTTGGTTTTCTTCAGCGTCCCACCTGCTAACAGGACAATCTTGTCTTGTGATAGATCTCTTGAAGCGGCTCCATGAGCAGCCGTAATGATAGGTCTATCATCCGAGGCGGTCGCTCCCTGTTGGTACCCTTCCTGGAAGCGTGATTTAGCCCGGCCTGCTGCCTGTCCGGCCGCACCAGCGGCTGCTCCAGCCGCTTGGCCGACGCCCCGCCCTAGGTTACGCAAAGCCCCTAAGCCCCTTCCTACGCCTCTTGACAGACTCCAACCACCACCAGGTTGTCCAGTAGCTGCCGGAGCGGCTTCTGGAGCCGCAGCAGGGGCTGCCGGAGCGGCTTCTGGAGCCGCTGGTGCTGTCGGGGTAGCGGGAGCAGCGGGCGTTGCAGCAGCCGCTGGCTCTGTGGCTGCGGGAGTAGCAGCGGCCTCTGGAGCACCACCTGCTACTGGGGTACTTTGGGCTTTCTGGAGCGTGGTAATAGCCTGTTGTAGCTGGGTATTCAACGTAGCTAGCTGGGCAGCATCACTTTTTCCTCTAGCTTTGAATGCTTGAACTGATGGTACGGCCTGCTGTAATACATCAGCGATTTGCTGCTGTTCAGCTTCATCCAGGTTTTCCATTCCCTGTCCACCAGCCAAGCCCTTTAATAGACTACGTTGTCGTGCCAACTGATTCCAGATAGGGGCCTGCTGTTGGACATTCTGCGATACTTCGGCCATGGCATTGTATAGGCTTGAAGCGGCTCCCTGTAGTCCCGAGCCAGTTGCTGCGGCACCTCCGGTATCTGCTGTGGCCGCTGGGGCGGCTGTGGTAGCAGAAGCAGCGGCCGGGGCAGTATTTCGGGCTCGTTCTGCGGCTGCCGCATTTGCTTTATCCTGCTTAGCTTGGTCGATATCCTTCTGAAAGGCTCTTCCTCCACCGACTTGACCAGGACCTGCTTTGGCGGCGATTTTCTCCAAAAGCATACCGAGGTTTGATAAAACCTCATTTTGCAACATGGCAACCTTGACTACTTCAGCAGTCTGGGCTTCGATAGTCAACTGTTCTTGGAGAGCCCAAGCTTCATCTTGTTCCTTTTCTGCCAACCGCTTACGGCGTAGGATCTCGGCTCCGGTTGGTTTCTTATATAAGGATTGTTTGGGGCTCATCTTAGGGCTTTTAGGTACAAGAGTTGGCATTCTTGGGCTCCTCTAAAAGGCGAAACATGGACGCTTTGTCTACCATATTGGGTATTACGCCCAGCAACATTTTTCTCCTGTTTTTTTCTACTCGGCTTAAGATTTTCTTGGCCATAAGCCGATAGTGGTATAAACTGGTAACTGGGAACTGTGTCAACGGGGGCATAATCCTATGTATTTTGCTACGCAGACAATCCTGAAGACGACTTTGTTGGTTATATTATTCGCTATTCCAGCGAAAGCTGCAAAGCGAGTATCCGTAGTGGACTACCAACCTGATGTAATCAGGAAGGAGTCAACGTGGAATCCACGAGCTATCGGGCCGGTGGGCGAGCGGGGACTTATGCAAATCAGGCGATCTACCTGGAATTGGGCTACTCGCATCATTTATCGTAATCCTCTGCCGTTTGATAAGGCATTCAACCCGTCTATTAACAAGAAAGTTGGTACTTGGTATCTGAAATGGATTCAAAAAACACTAAAGAGTAAAAAATATATGGGCTGTGAGCCCAGTATTGACCATATTTTAGCAGCATATAACGGAGGAATCGGTCGTCTAAAGAAGAACAAGTATAGAGTAAGTCGCATGCCACGCTCTACTAGACAATATGTGGCAGATGTAAAACGCTTCCATCGGCAGAGGAAGAAATGAGTTTCGTTTCACAGGGAATCATCGTACACAAGGGGCATAAGAAGTGGGCTTTTTATGGCCCCGCAGGGCGAACTGCTGTGAATGAGCTTTTCCGGGCATGGCAATCAGAACAAGACCCGGCAATATTCGAGGGGAAGCATCCGGCGATGACTTACAAAAAATGGGCCGGTTTGTTTCGACAATACCTGGAAAACAATTTGCCTGCTCGGCTTTCAGAGGATATCGGCCCCCTAATGTCCTGGTTCGCAAGCAACCTGTTCGCAAATGTTTATGCCGAAAACATACAAAGAACAAACAAAACATCGTAAAATTATCTACCTTTCTGTATCCAACGTCGATCATTTTTTTATAAGTTAGTGGTTGACACAAGACCAAATCCGTTGTATAGTCATAACGTAAACTGAAAGAGCCTACGTTGCTTCGGCGGAATACCAAAGCACATGGATGTCGTCTTCTTGCACAGTCGAAATGGAAGAATTTAGTGCTTGGGTGCCGTTGAAATAGGACATGAAGATTATGTTTGAAGAACTAGAACGGGGGGAAGGCCCGCCTGGGACGGCGATTGCTGATAGTCCCGAAAACCAGCAACCTCTGGACATGTTTGTGGGTACAGTTGGGGATGACGCTGTTACATGCTACATGTGTGCCGTCATCGATCAAGCGAGACAAAATCAAGTACCGATTCGAGTTATCGATCGGCAAACGGGAGATCCAAAACTGATCGAGCAGCCTCGGGTTCTGCATCGATCAGACCTGTTTGATGTCTTTTCGACGGCTCATCCCCGAGCCGGAGAAGGAAAGTACATCAAGAAGACTGCCATTCAGCCAGATGGTAGCGTTAGAGGGGCCCACCACGTCAATCCATACCTTGAGGAAGAAGAGGGTTGCTATGCAACCATAGTTGAGGTTTTCCATCGTGATACTGGTATTGCTACGCTCCGTCAACTAGTTGCTGAGCGAGCAGTAAACCATATCGATGGAGTTCATCTGGTATGGAGGGGTAGGCGGACTCCCGAAACTGAACATGCGATCTTGGTTTCTCCCTGGAGAACAGTGGATGAGCTTTGGGAGCTTGCGACCCGGTTGAATCCACGGCTGGCTCAATATCTCGCCGGACATCAATGCAAGCGGGATCAGGTTTTAGAGCATTTGCCTGCCAAACGTAAGTTCGGTGAGAATCTTGACATCATGAGGCGTACAACCAAAGTTCGCCTCATTTCTAGTGGTGAAGAAAAGGTACAGGGTGGAACAACCCCTTGTGCTAAGCCGCTGGAACAAGCCAACTTCGCTATCGACAAAGCATTTCTGTTTACTGGCCACAATCATTCAGGTGACCCAATTGGTCATTATCACTACCGTATGGCATACGGTCGTAGTATTCCCTGCGTCCAGTATAAAAGGGACGCGGAAAAAATGCCCTTGGACTCGCCAGGGCGTTACCGCGATGCCAAAGTAATGAGGATGTTCTTGGCCAGGGGAGACGTAGCAAAGATAGATGAATCCGCAGGGCCAGTGGTTGTAACATAACAAACGCTGAGAGAGGTCGCAATCCTGTGACCCAGGCGGAGGTTGTCTAAACAGATGACCTCCGCCTGTTTTTTTGTCTATAATTTAACAGCAGAGGGAGAATTCTCTATGGATAATAATCTGCCTATTATGGCCGAAATACCGTATTTCATCCCAAAGCTGGTTAGGAAGCATATGATTAACCAGCCATGGTGGAAAATGGTTGACGAGCGAATGCAGAAGAAGATTGAAGAAATTATAGATCATGTTGGTGATGTTGGTTTACAATTTCACAATGCCTTTATTGCCATGTTTGCCTTTTTCCATGCTCGTCGTTTGCATATTGATGATGTAGCGATGCCTCCCCATTTCCCCTCATCGATGTTCGGAGCCCAAATGACTGAGGAAACATATCTCAGTTGTCGAACAGGGGCTCGGGTGTTATTGGGTCTTGACGAATGGTTCGATCCCAATGAACCAGATGTTTATGCGTTGATTCAACTTTTTGATCTGGTTGAAGTTTTGGAAGATATAGGAATATTTGAACCTGAAGCGGTAGAAAAGTTCTCCGAAGAGGATGTAGATAAGGCGTTACAGTCTCGCAATCAACCTCTACCACCCGCCATTCAGGAATTCATCAAGCGATTGATCGCTTCACAGGAAGAGGCATCGGAAGGTGGTGGGGATGTGGTCGAAGAAGAACTGAGTGAGGAAGATATGGAAGCAGAACCGGAATTGGAAGTATACGATGGGGAAGATCAGGGATAAGAAAATCATAGACGAGCGGGCGGCTCGACGGCGTAAACGTAAAAAACCCGAACGTTACCGTCAGAAAATCCGCGTTCCACTCCCTCAGGCCCAACGCCAACCACGCTCAATAGAGCTATGGGAGAACATTCTGCCCAATCACCCAGCTTTCGTAATTGGAAACGCCCCCAGCTTGGATGCTTGTGATCTCTCTCTATTGGAAGGCTGTTTTACGATCGGTGTTAATAGAGTATATGATAGAATAGATCCAATAATATTGTTCTGGCAAGATATAAGCGTTTGGTTTGACGAGCACAAGACAATCGTTACGCTGGAAGCCATTAAAGTTGCTCGTGACATTGCCGATCCCCATTGCAGGTTCTTTAACTTCGGTGTTCCCGATACTAAGAAGTACAAATTTGGACCTAAACCACAACGATTGCATGGAACTGGCAATACGGGAACACTGGCAGTCGAAATGGCGAATGCTATGGGCTGCTCGCCGATCATTATCCTCGGGATGGACTGTAAGGTACAGGGAAAAAAGACAGATCATTTCGGTCATAACAAATATTGGACGAAGCAGACGCCCAATATTTGTCGAGATGGCCTGCTTGCTATTCGCGACAAATGCAAGACCCCTATACTCAATTGTGGCGACAGTGGTTTATGGCCCAAGGTAAGCCTCGCCGATGCTATGCAGGAACTTGGAAACTTTGAGCGGCATGACCGGGCGTGGTATCAAAAGCTTTTGGTCGGAGAACAGGTTTTGGACAGGGGCAGGATAGAGAAGAAGAGGAGGGCTCGCAAATGGAGTCGCCGGGCTGGGTCCCATTCAGGCTAAAAATAGCAGGACAGGGCAATACGATAGTAAACTTGGCAAATATCCAGGAAGTTCTTCCCGTAGACCGCAATAGGGTCCTTCTTATTATGGTTAATGGTGAGCGTAAAATTGCTGAAGGCAGTGCTTTCAGAGAATGGGAAGATGATTCTTTTCTGTGTATGGACGCATAAAGGCGACTAACGGTTGTCACGTGAGAAGTTGACCATTTTTCCTAGATTGGCGGTTTTCCCAGATTACTTCCTTGCTTTCCTTAGTAACATGATGTAAACTAATGGTAAATGGACATCTTCCTCGCCGGGCCGCTACGACGCGGAGCGGGATCTTGGGGTCTGCCCAGGGGCCGGTGTACGAGGGGTTGGGCTGGAATCCGAACTGGGGCTGCACGGCGTGAAAAACTACTCAACAAAACAGCCAATATCACAGTACTCCCCGATCATGATTCGGTAGCCAGACCTCACATACCGGAAGTATGTCCCCAGACTGTACCAGGAGGCAGAAATGGTATGTTTGGTTTCACCCTACGCAAATCTGGTGTCTGCAAAAGAACAAATGGAGGAAAACATCCAGTTGGCCAAAAGTGGCCACCTGGTTGTACTACATAATGACCACGCAGAGATTCTCATCTTGTACACCGATGAAAGCTTGGGAGGGGGCGTCTTCATCGATGTTTGTTTGGCAGCGGGTATCTGCTGTGATGAGTCTGGTATTCAAGGCCCTGATTTTTACTGGAAGGGAATTGGTTACGTCGCTCAGGCAAACAGAAGCTTTGCCTTGCCGGGTGGGCGTATACCAAACTGTTGCCTTTTTCCATATGATCCTGTTTTGGCCTGACGGGTTCTAGAAGTTCCATAAGTCTCTTAGAAGAGGGTGTATCTGATCTTTGGTGTGGAATATCTCGGAGGATGTCCGATGGTGATTAGGTTCGTGGTGGTATTGATGATCACTGGGCTGGTAGGTTGTGCCCAACCCATGAATGGCGACCTAGAGGTCGCGGTTGACGAGCATACCGGCCAGATCAAATATGTCCGAGTAACGATGGTGGAGGGAGAGTCCGTTATCGTTTCTCATCTTTTTGGGAAGGCTCAGAAGGCTATTATTTTTGACGAGAATGGCGACCAGTGGTTGTTCAATCGGGTTGGAGTGCAGATTCCTGTAAGTGAAGAAGAATATCTAAAGTATGAGTATCAGGACCCCGATCCGGATGAGGTATGGCAAACCTTCGTTCGATCTCATCAAGAGAATAGAGTCAAGAGGGCCTTCACCAAAGCCGGGAGTTGGCTCGGCGATCGAGCCGTTTCTATTATTCGAAAGTGGGAAAGCCTTCCCAAGAAAACCCCAGCAGTGGAGCAGGTCACGGCATCCGAGGCCGCTCATTTCGAGGATTCTGACATCCCTTAGACCTGGCCAGCCAGGATATGCTGCTCACCCTTGAATGTTAGGCTTCGACCACGCGGCATAAGCTGAATCAGCCCAAGCCGCAGAAGAACCGGTTCAACGCTATTGGCGATGACATCACTATGGAGCCCCATGGCTCCTGATAGTGTTCGGAGACTTACATCCCGGTCAGAGCCATGTAGGACCTTCATATATCGCCTATGAGAGGGCTCAAGGCCCATCTTATCAATGCCCTCATCTTGGCATACTTCAAGGACATGTTCGGCGGTTACCTGGGGGCTACCATTCGCGTACAGGATGACTTTGTCCGCTAGTTGGCGGGCCTTACGGGCATTACCCAGCGTACGGCCGCTAAGTTCGTGAATAGCCTGGTAGGTCGCATCTACTCCCTTCCTCAGGAAGTAGTTGTGAACCATCTGAAGCATCTCGTGATGGCTGTACGGTCGGAGTTCCCAGATATTCCCGAATCGACTCTTGAACGGGTCGTCCAGCTTATCCGGACGAGTGGTCGCCGCGAAAGTCGAGAAAGGCTCTACAGCAATGCTTCCCGTAGCAGTCATTACCCTATGTTCCATCATGGGGTAGTAAAGAGCTTCCTGCATCGGGACATCCAGACGCTGTACCTCATCGATAAACAGGATCATCTTCTGTCGGCGGGCTTTGGCTACAGCCTGACCATCCAGAAGCCTCTGGGTGATTTGCCGGGCAGCCGTCAGCATGCCACCTTGGAGTTCTTCGAAGTGATAACCCAGGTCGTTCGCAATGGCTCGAACGACCGTGGTCTTGCCGAGTCCCCCAGGACCCCACAGGAGGGTATTGGGAAACACCTGGTTTCGAGCCAGGCAAGCAGCAATTTGAGTCATCGCCTTCTTTTTGATGTCGATAAGGCCGATTAGGTTGTTGAGTGTGCTAGTAGCCATTTGTTTGCCTCCACCACTATAAAGATACCATGAAATCAGGCTGGCGTCAAGCCGATTAGCCCGATTTTCAGGCAAGTGTGAGGCAGGGTTAAGGGTCTACTCGAAGTCCTTCAGGAAAAACTTGTGACTGGTTTCAGGTATATAAGCCTCCGAACCGTCTTCGGTTAGGAACCAGAACCACTTTTCAGGCACTTGTGGATTGACCTCATCGCCATAGCCGTCTGTGACTACCCAAACCGCTTCGGGGTATGGAACCCCATTGGTGGCACAGTAGTTTTGGACGTACTTCTCAAGGCAGTCAAAACTCGTTCCGCCGAATCCTTGTAGTTTACGCTCTTCCATATCCACTTCGTAGACCTGGGTGTCAAAACAGTGCATCTTGACATCAAATCTTCTCTTTGGAAGAGTTTCGGCGGCTTTGAAGAATCGATCTTTCAAGTGGGCACAACTACCACTCGTATCCTGGAAGAACCAAACAAGAATCTTTTCCTTCTTTTCCTCGTCGGTCTCAGTTTCCATCGAGGTTGGAATGAGTAGTTTCTTGCTTACAAAAGCAAATCTTCGATTCGTACGAGCCCATTGATCGGCCGGACGCATATCCGTTTTAAGGTACTTTTTGCTCCAAAGCTTTATAACCGTTTCCCACTTACGCTTGGCCTGGGGCTTTTCATCCTTTGCGAAAGTCCATATACCACCAGGCGTGTCCCCGGCTTCCTGTCCGCCAGGCTTGCTTGAAGAGGTCTTCTGGCCCTCATCATCCCTCTCACGCTTCTTCTGCCAATGCTTCTTAATGGTTTCGCGTAGGGTCTCTTTTTCGAACTCTGAGAGGGTATCATCCAGTTCATCGATGATCTTTTGTTGGCCACGAGTATTCTCGCCGCCATCATCATCGATCATTGTACTGTGGTCATCAGGGAAACCAAGGCTGGCTGCTATTTGGGCCAATTGCTGAGCAGCCATATCCATTAGGAGAGTGTAGTAATATTCGTAGGTTTCGCCTGGAGCAACATGCCCCACCGAATGGAAAACGCTATCGACCCATGCAATGCTGGCTTCAGCCGGGAAATCGTCGCGGTTGAAGCCGAATCTATTTACTAGGAGATGGTTGATTACCAGGTCGGCGGCGACATTAGCTGCCTGCTTAGACGTAGCATCCTTAAGGCGGATGCCGTGATTCAGACAAATATGGAGACATTCGTGAGCGATAACGATGCAACGTTGCTCAACAGTCAATTCAGCCCAGAACTTCGGGTTAAACGCCATTGCAATTGGACGCCGCTGATCGTGGACCCTACTGAAGATGACACAGGCGGTCGGAATTTCCTTGTGGAAAACGATCTTGCCCAATTGCCAGAACTTATCAAATAGGATATGATGAGTTTCCAGGCGACGACTGATCTGGAAGTATTCTGCTCGCCTAACTCTGGTGACAGGCGTCGGGATTTTCTTACGACGCGGAGGGGCACCATCGAGACCTTCTTCCATCGGACCAACCGGAAGATCGACAGTCTCTTCCTCGTCTCCATCGCTGAAGATAGCAGCAGCTAACTGCTCAGGATCGAGGGTTTGTTCTTCCTCTTCCTGCACTTTGTCGGGAGTAGACTCGCTCACGAAACCCTCTTACTTCTTCTCTTTACCGTCACCCCATTCTCGCCTGTAGTAGAAGTACTCGGAAAGCCGAGTCTTACGGAACTTGGCGATAAAGGGCTCGATATCCTTTCCAATTGCAGCCTGGACCTGCTTCCAAGACCACCCTGTTGCTGATTCAAGCTGGTCAAACGTATGGTTCGTGATGCAGATCAGCTTCGGTAGACGCTCCAAGTGCTGTACGGCAGTCTTAACCGAAATCTGAGTAAGGACATGGAGAACATCAATGGCCATTTCCTTGCTGAGTTTCGGGCAAATGGAGTCGTGGATTTCCATATAGGCCTTGTCGCGTGTTTCTTGGTCGCCCGAGAAATCCCGCGTCTTCAAATCTCGCAGCAAAGCTGCGAAGTCATCGGGATTGCTGGCTCGATTGAAGTGAGGCCGGACATGCATCTTGCCCATATGGCCAGCCACTTGCTGTAAACATGGAGGTAGAGTACTCTCCGTATAGTTCTCACTTACAATCTTGTCCAACTTGCGAATCAGAGTACCCGACGTATTGGCCATGAAAATCTGTTCAATGATCTCGCCGAGATGCGGATGCTTCGGGACGGCCTTAACGACAAATGTCGCTATATCGTCTTCCTCGGCGATGAGGGCAGCGATTCTCTCCTGGTCCAGTAGCGGGACGAAGAATTCGATCCACTCTGGCTTCTTCTGGATTTCAGGCATCGCCATGGCATAGCGATTCTCGTTGGAGAGATAACGCTTTGCCCCACGGGTATCCTGGCCTCTGTGCAGGGCCGCGAGTTTCTCTTTGACAGGCCCCGTATCCAGTACAGTGACAAGGGTCGAAATGTTGATGCCCGTTGAAGCCGGGAAGATATGCCGCAGATCACCACAACGCATGAAGTGACGCAGGGCATATTCCAGCCGACGAGGCGAACAGAACTTCTGGTGGTCGGGGCTCAGGGCACTCCACCAGTCGATGGCTCCCTTACCCATGACCTTACCGAACTCCCGGTAGAAGAAGGCCTTGTCGGGCTTGTACGGAACCTCAAACTGGATATGGAATCGGTCGGCGATGGCAGGGTCCATCTTCTCTACGTTATAGCCAACGCCTTCCGCCAGTTCATCTTCTTCGTGCGGGTTAGTGGCAATCCAAACAACCCGCAAATTCTTGAAGGTTCGACCATTGATGGAGCCAAATTGGATAAGCTCCATAACAGCATTCTGGACTTTCGGATGTGCTCGATTGAATTCATCGAAAAAGAACGCTTCGACCCGGTCGTCTCTCATGTCTTTCGGCAACACGAAGTCTAAGAAAGGTGTTGGGTTGCCGTCTGAATCAGCATCCCCATTCACTCTTTCTTTGGGAATCCCGATGAAGTCGCACCAGGGGTCCATGGTTGGCGAACTGAAGTACTTGGCGTAGACTCCCGCCCTATCGAAACATTGCTTGATAAGGGCTGTCTTTCCGACTCCATGAAGACCAATGAGGTGAACGTTCAGATTGCATTCCAGCCAGAAGTCCAAGACTTCTGGGTCAATTAGATCACTGAGGATCGGCATAGTTTTGAAGCTCCCTTACTACCTTGGTGAACAGCAGGAGGCCCCCAAGAATGATGGCCTGTTTGCTTATGTCCTTAGTTTACCACGAGAATCTTCGCGTGTCAAGTCGAGTAGCGAATGAATCTAGGCCAATCTACACTTTGTATCATTGTTCGACGCTAAGCCTCTACCACCACTGCGTGACGCCCGGTCTCCCCCCGAAAAGATATAAACCAACTAGAAAGCTCGCTAGAGGTCTTTCTGAGAAACAGTAATTTATTTCTATTATACAATATTATGAGTAAAATTTCATCAATACATAAATTTGTGGCGTCTTGTAATTGTGGTTGCCCCATTATCGCTTCTCAGGTGATTAGTCTTGGCGTCAACCAGGACCAAAAAGTTGCTTTAAGGTTAATGCTGCATAAATGGGAAAATCTTGGCATTTGGGGCCCTTTGTCCTGGGAAGAGATTGTAGAAGGTTGTCTGCCCCTTCTCACTCGGCCTGGTAGCCACTTAAGAAATCTGGGAAAAATCACAGCCAAGGCCCGTCTAAAGATCCACGATACGCTCCGCTGGATGGCTGTTAATGATATTATTAAGATTGATAATGACGAAATAACTCCGGGCAGAAAAATCAAGAGGATTATTGGTCTCTAAAAATACCCCCTTCAATCTTAGCCAAAAAACTTTGAGATCAAGGATTCTCTGTTCCGGAATCCGAGTCATAAAGCTGACCCCGGACCCTTTCAAGAATCGCGTCAATCTCTCGGAGGGTATGAGTAGACCACGAGGGATCGACTACGCAAGCATCCAGGCTGCCGTAATGTTCCTCAAGGCAATGAAGAAGAAGCATCCTGATTTCCTTCTCGTTTGCCTTTGGGGGCAGGTTAGACTTCGAGAATAGCCCCTCAAGATAGAGATCCTTCTCACTGACAAACTTGACGATATCTTCGACAGTCCAATACCCCCCTCGGATCGCTGCCAGGGTTTCTTTGTCTCGCTGGAGATTGATATCTCCCTCAGTCAGGATTTGTTCAGCCTCCAGCAAAAGCCGAACAGTATGATAGGCGAATTTGACATCGTAGCCGTACTGGGCCACGATTTTCGCCCTCTCACCTTCTGGCTTGCGGCTCTTCAGCTTGGCAAGCTGACTCTGAGCATATCCACGGAACTTCACCCAGGCATGCCTACTGAGGAACTTATGCCTGTTGTCCCGGATAATCTCACCAACCCGCGTGATATGAATCACGCAATTTCTTGGCGTGAATAGACTATCAATCATATTCGGATTGTTCTGCATACAAAGCTGGAAGTAGCGAACAATCGAATAGATCTGGAAATCCCACTCTTGCCCCTTTCCGCCGTGGGCGTCCTGGTCAAGGATATGATGTTCTTGCCACTGGTTGAAACGTTCGGGCTCTTGCCAGCCGAAACCGAAGATTTCCCCACGGAGATGTGGAAAGACAATGTCTTTCGGAGGGATACACACTCCGTACACGTCCGTATCAGGAACCTTACCAGCAATCGGGACAGATGCAACGCCGTATGCCTGGGAGCCCATAATCGTCAAATAGTGAACGTTGGTACTCAGCCAGCGAGGTGGATGGATCAACCGTTTCTTTTCAAGGTCTTGAATAATCATAGTTCTTCCCTTTTCTTTCTTCTAATATACCTCCTGCAAAAAGTTGTGTCAAGCTAATCCAAAAGTTTACTTGATCGCGTCTAATTCATGTTGTATGCTTAAGTGGCTTGCGAACGACAGACAACCTATTAAAGGCGAGACCTATGATAAAAGCACGGCCGACCGCCATGATGCGATCGTCGATGCAGCCTGGGGATGGTAGCGTTGTCTCGAAGTTACGTTTTGAATTTTACCCAGCAACCTAGCCAACTCGATCTTGACGAGTCCTACAGATTTTCCTTGATTCCCCCCAAAGCTCCGATAACTCATTTCGCAAAACTGGCTCAGTTTTCAGACGGCAAAATAAAAGATCTAGAAAGTATAGTAACTGAAATAGTTTGGATGTGTCGAACTAGGGGCGGCTGGTTCCCGTTCAGGATGTCATTTCTTATTGCCAGTATAAGAGAAAGAATAAAATGGTCACAACTGGAACACAACGATTCCAAACTTTATGCCCTCTTAATCCTCTGGCAAGGCTTACATGATCTGGCGAATCTCGGTCTTCTTGAATGGGATCGTGGATACTATCGCATTTCTTCCGATTTCATAGAACTTGTTAGTCACCAGCAATTAGCGGCTTGACTGTTTCCTCTTTTTGTGGTATGCTTTACACCGTCAACAAAATCTGGGGCTGACCTACATGTCTAACGAAATCCTGAAGATGAATATGCTATGGGACGATATACATGCTCTTGGGGGCGAAGTCCGTGGCACAGAGTTGCTTAGCTATTCAACGCCTCTCTTAATGTCTGCATACATCGACCCATTGGGTCGTATTGTAGCCGTAGGTGATGCCGGGACCCTGCTATTGTATGATGGCCAATGCTGGAATCGCGTTGGCCATGTTTTCAGCAGGCAAGATTTTTTATGTGACGTTTGGGCTCGTGACCCCGCCAATGTGTTTTTCCCGGTTATACGCCATGACAAAGACAAACTCTCCACATTACAACACTTCAACAGTACCTCAAATGAGGCACCCAAGGTGGTTTTGACGGCCCCTCGGGGCGTCCATATGTATAGGGTGGCTGGGGAGGGTAATTGTATCTTTGTCTGTGGTTCCGAAGGTTTTTTTGGATATTATGACGGAACCAAATGGGCTGATTGTCGAGTTCCTGGCAATAAACAACTTTGGGGCGTTGCTGCTATCAGCGAAAAGCAGGCTTATGTTGTCGGGCAGGGTGGATTTGTGGGCAAGTTCGACGGTACCAAAGTTATTCCCCTAGATCCTGTAGGTGAAGATGTTGATCTAATGGCGATTACCGTTGTTGGTCAGGATCGGTTCATTGTGGCCGGTAAGAGCAGCAAGATTTGGGTTTATCAATCAGGGACGCCTCACGCTGTACCACCAATTGATCAAGAAAAACGCCATCTTTACTCAGCTTGCACCGATGGGACTAACATCATGATTGTGGGCGAAGTGGCTTCATTATCAGCCAAGATTGCTGGCGGCTGGAAAAAGATGGATCTACGGGGTACCACAGATAAACCATATCAATTGAGTAAAATCTGCCCTCACCCTCAAGGTGGTTTTTTAGCGGTTGGTGGAAAACGCAGAGATACGCCAGAAGATGTTTTCTACGGTGTTATAGTTACCTTTGAAATCGGGACCAAGCCATGACCATTCCTCGTTTATGGGACGATATTACAATTGTTCATCGTGAGCCGGATGTGGTCCGGCTGCTTGTTAATCACGAACTGCCCTTTGCCACAATTAGAGCCAATGATGAGGGTGACATTCTTATCTTGGATGCTGATGGAAATTTGCTCAAGATGGATGAGCATGGTTCTTGCCATGTCGATTCTGCGGCCCCAGAAAGCCTTCATGACATTTGGATTAGTCCCGAGGGCTCCTACTGGGTGGTGGGGGAACAAGGTCTGGTAGCCTGTTATTCCAATGGTGAGTGGCAATCCCCGAAGAAAATTTGCGATCAGACCCTTTGCGGTGTTTGGGGGACTTCAGATCGGGACATTTATGTCTGTGGCTATTTCGGATCTCTGTGGCATTTCGATGGTACAGCCTGGGCACAAGTCACCCTGACTACCAGGAAGCATCTTCATCATATCGCAGGAATACCGAACGGGCGGATAACGATCGCCGGAGCATTAGGGATTATCGTCGAGCGAGACCGCCCAGGTCTTCCCTGGGAAGAGCATGAGTTAAACGTCGATCAGGACGTGAATGCAGTAATCCATCTTGATGATGGGATTACAGTAGCAGCCGGTGATACCGGCCTAATCGTAATCGGCGATAACGATACAGGCTGGCAATCAGCAATTCAGGACAGCGACCAAATTGGCTCGATGAGTTTTCACGGCCTGAGTGGTAATTCAAAACGCCTCTATATGGCTGGTGGCTGCGGGGAGATCGCGACCCTTATCAATGGGGCAATCAGTGGATTGCGAGTCGCTGATGACGCCGACGAGATTCATGGGGTTTGGTCGCCTGAAGGCGAAGATGCTATGATGGTCGGCTGGAACAGTACTTCAAAACTAGCGATGATTCTGCATTGCAGCCCAGGTAGTTAGACTCAGATCTGTACGCTTTTCAACAGCAGTCCATACCACCCATCGAACTGGCATGATTGGATGGCATTCGAAGTGGTGACATTCCTTGACGCCAGGCTCCCAAGCTGGTAATTGCGAACCAATATAGATAAAACGGGCAAGGTCGCGTGGCTCTAATTGGAGTCCGGGATGAATCTTCATCTTCAACCAGTTTTGGATTGGTGGATCGAAGTAGTGAATATTCTTAATGGCATAGGACCACCAAACCTCATTGGAGGGGTGGGTCATATTCTCGAATAGAGCATGCAGTTCGGGTCCGAGATGCATATCTCGTAGATTGAGATCATCTGGAACTGGGTCCAAATCGAAGCGTTCTTCTGGGTAAATACATGGGAAGTGAGCGAACGCTCTTTCGTATGATTCGTCAATAGGGAGTGGAATTAGATGCTTTAGCCACACAACAACCTGTTGAGCAGGTTCATTGTTCCAGAATTCTTCACCACAAACGGCACAATGTTTCTTCCATTTTACATCAGAGCCGAGCATGTCGGTTGGAGAGACAGGAAAGACTTCGACGCTAGCAATGTCAGCTTCGATAGGAAAGCAAGCCCTGGTTTTCTGGGACATTTCCATTAGTCGTAGTCGTCGAAGAAAAGACCTGAAAGGTCTGAGTTTCAGGGCTGGTTCACGCCACTTATACGGCCTTATACCGATCCCGCCGATTCTCTCCCAGGGTATCTAATCCTGGCAACGTAATTGGCCCGCTGAGACCCTTGAGGTCTATTCGGCTTGGGCTTCCTCGACTCCATTATACAGGTTCAAGCCTGAGACATCGATCTTGTCTGCCTCAAGCTCTCTCTCAAGATTGCGGATATTGGTAGCGATGAGACCAGAACGAATACTATCGCACTTCCCATTCCGCAACCCGAAAAGAATCCCGGAGCAAGGCGTACCCTTAATGGCCAAGGCAAACTCTTTCTGATCGGCAATATGCCGATGAGTTTCCCAGGCATGTTCGAGCTTCGAGAACAATACATCGAACCGTTCCCTGACTTGCTCGTACAGGCCACGAAGTTCCGGAAAGTACGTAAGGAATTCCGAACCTTCGTTCGTACGAACGATCTCGATCATGCGTCGGACACTCATAGAGTCCTTGACATGGTGGATAGCCACGTACTGTGGCGACTTCACCTTGAGACGATTGAAGTCAGCATCACGAATAACGTAACCCTCTTGCTCCATCGGGTCGATACTTTGAGCCGACTTGATAATGTCCTCAATCGTAGAAAGCTTGAAGCTTCGAACGCAAAGCCAGCCATGCTGCTCCGCTGCATCTTCTGGCGGCATTTCGGGCCAGCCACTCGTCGAGTCAAGCAGGCGTACACCATGCAAGACAATCTTGCTCTCCATTTGAGGAACGACGATCCGATTAAAGGGCGTCATAAGCTCAAACATAAAGCAAAATTGAGAAGCGGCCTTGTTGGGTAGTCGATAGCCCATACTGGACCAAGTCTTCCAAAACAGATCGCAAAATCGCGTATCCACCAAAGACATGATCTGGCCTGAAGCTTCAGGGTCGCCCGAAGATGCAACCTCCCAAGCTTCAGAGTATGGATTGAAGTACAACGTCATCAAACTGCCGTCAAGCTTCTCGTACACGACAGCGGAGGACCAGTCGATGTCCGCAGCATGGCCTTCACCGTGATTGAAGAACTTCGTATACGGAAAAGACACTACCGCCCAGTCCTTCGACTCATCGAGAATGAGTCCACGGCATTGCTGAACCACTGGATTCCCCAATGGGGAATCAATCTGGTGGTACTTGAGCATAACTAACTGGGGGAACTGGCTATGACGCTTTATGAGAACACCGAAGTTCTCTGCTAGAGCCTGAAGGCCATGCTTTCGGATGTAGTCAACGACGATTAGCATCAGACTCTCCTGTCCGTAACTGCGATAAGGCGATATCAGTTAATAACCGAGCGGTTTTACCTACCGCTGCCGGTTCCAGTTCGCCTTCCAACATCTCTGCTCGTTCTCCATTCATGCTGGAATGGACCGATTTGAGACTGTCTACTATGTATTGCTCCGCAAGCCGATTCCTTTCCCTACTTCCGTCCTGGACTGTTACAAAACCTTCCCTAGGGCTTAATATCGTTGCTTGTCGCACCTCACAATGAGCCAAGGGGAAAAGGGCCCCTAGAAAAGCAACAGTAATCTCCTCAAGATTTAGGAGAAAGGCGTCAAACTCGGATTCAGAGATTTCAAAACCCCAGAATTTTTGATCTTGGGGTATTTTCACAGAGATCGAGTGTCCAGAACCCTGTTTTGTGATAACGCTAGTCATGACAAGTTCTCACGGTGAAGCATACCACACAATTGAGGTCTTGTCAAGACCTATTTATCGTCCTTTTTTCGGAGTTCTTCGGCTTGTTCGTGACAAAAATTAATCGCTTCTGTGGCGAGATGATATTTGGCGTCTTTTTCTTTGACCACAAAACCCCAGCGAGACAAGAAATCAAGAACGCTGATCGGTCTCGTTCCTGGCTTTCTGGGGTCGGGCATATCATCCTTCTTATGTTGGTCTACATAGACTGCGAGATCCTCTTTAGTGAAGGGTACCCAGGTACCTATGTGTATGCAAAACGACAATATGAACCGAGTCGTTACATCGGCTGCGTCGAAAAGCTTGGTACCAGGATCTCGGAATTTCTTTCTTCCTTGCCAGCCTCGTAGCAGCATGCCCGGTCGCAGACCGAGCAATATAGAAAGATCCTCTGGTTGTACCAGATTGTCGATGAAATGTTCCATTACTGGTCACCCTCTTCCTTGAGTGTAACCCATCCTTTTGGGGGTGTCAAGCGATAATTCCATGACAGGCGAGAAGAAGCTGGGCCAAATCCTCAGTGACTCGGAAACGATCATCGGGGGCTGTAACGATCAAGCCTTTATCCATTAGCGTTTTGATCGCTATACCAAAAAGCTGATAGAACATATTCTTTATTTCACCGTCAGCTTGCGAATCGGGGCCGTATAGTTTCAACATCCATTCAGGGAGATCGTCTACGATTTCTTGGATACTGAAATCGAGCCAGCATCCCTGCTTGGCACTCCAGCAGGTGATGGCCGATAAGACAGAAACCTCTCCCAAAGTAATCCCTTCCTTTTTGTGGAAGAGCAGTCTAGTCGGGAGTAGGTCTAGGGGTTGTGGAACGCCAAGTATGGTGCCCATAAACGGAGCGAGAGGGATTCGAACCCCCGGAACCCGTTTCCGAGCCCACCCGCTTTCCAAGCGGGCCCAATCGGCCGCTCTGGCATCGCTCCAAGTAACAGGCCCGGCAGGACTTGAACCCGCAACCGTCGGATTTGGAATCCGGTGCTCTCCCAAATTGAGCTACGGACCTATTTTTCTTTTACCACTTCTGTCGATACGCTGATTCTGGCCTTGCTTGTACAATCTTCCTCGTCTTCGCCCTCTATCTGCATCGGAACAAATGAACACTCTTGTACCAGGGTATCTTTGATAAATTGTTTAATTTGTCGAGTAGCTTGGGCATCTTTCTTGACCGTTCCATAACTATGGAACTTGACTTTCACGATAGCAGTGACTTCCACTTCAACCATCCACAGTCTCCAACGAGCCCAGGAGGACTCGAACCTCCAACCTTCGGTTCCGTAGACCGACGCTCTATCCAATTGAGCTATGGGCTCTTCTTTTTGCCGCGTGGTACTCGCTTATAACCCTCGATCGCCCTTAGGGCGATCCGGGATGCCTGCTCCCAATTTTGGCCCAGAGAATTTTTCTTCCCGTTCGCCGTCTGAAACGCAGCCCAAAAGGCCTGCAAGAGGAACATCTGGATCGAGTACATACTGCATTGGACGACCATGTAACAAGCGTCTCTAGAGGCTGCTCGTCGAATAGATTGCTCTTTCTGGGCTTCCTCGATCAGGAAACGCAGATCGTCAAGCCAGTCCTGATTCGCTTCTTTTAAGGCCTTATTTTTTGCCATAATTCACCAACGGACAGGGAGGGATTCGAACCCCCGAGGCTTTTTAGGGCCTGCCAGTTTTCGAAACTGGTGCAATAAGCCAAACTCTGCCACCTGTCCTAAGAGTAATTAACCTTCTAGCCAGCGTCTGCCCGGACCATATCGACGGCGTATTCCTGGACTATCGGGATCGATATGGTGTACATCGTCCTGTTCAGGATGTCCTGCTGCTTTTTTGACCAGATCGGCGATTAGTTCCTCCCTAACCTGCTCTAACAGACAGCCCAGCCTGTTTTGACCAACTAAGCTGCCCCAATACCGATCCGTAGGCGAATCCTCATGCAATTTGGCCGGGTGAGTACCGAGCAGCTTCTTGCCCAACTCAGTCCCCGGAGCAAACTTGGCCCGCAATGCTTTAAGCATTGCAATCTCTTTGATAGCAGCCCAGTCCTCACGCATTTCAATAGCTTGGCCGAACCGCTTGGCTTGGCCAGGCGTTTCAGCCATTCGGATGGCCTCTTGATCTTCAGGACTTTTGGCCTTTTGGGCTTGGTAGTAATGCTCCGTACTAGCCCATTTCTTACCGTCTATATCCAATTCTACTAGGTGGAAATTGCTCAGCCAGCCATATATGGCTCGGTCACGCTTGTAAAACAGGATTTCAGTCGGTACTGTCTCCATCGCTTAGTAGTCCTTCAGTTCATTATAACACCAGTTCTGGAACGATGCAAGCGGAATTAGAATTGGAAACCGCAAGTTCTCTGATATTCGTCTCGACGTTCTTTGTACCAATCGTTAAATCGAAAAGGGGCTCGACAAAGTAGGATAATGGGTAGGACGGTGAAAACTGCGACTACCGCCAATGACATTAGGAGGGCCATAAACAAAATGTTGAAAATTGCTCCTGTTAGTCGGCCTGGTCCAGTTTCTGCGTATGCATTGTAGCAATATTTGAGCCCTGTGACGTGATCATACCTCCATAAGTGAGAAAGGGTCAAAAGTCCAGCCCTCGTTTATGCTGCTTTCTATTTAGATAACCTGCCCGAAGATCCTGCCTTCCTTTCCATACTAGTTGGGCTGGGTACGCGATCATCGCTACCCAGATGGGTATTACCCAAATAGGAACATTGACATCGTAATTCCAGATTGTTAGTAGGAGATCAAACATATACGAGATTGTTAGTAGGAGATCAAACATATACGAGCCTGGCAGGACTCGAACCTGCAAATATTTTTTTGTATTTTCGAGTAGGTAAGACTCAACTCTTTTCCTAACTTAACTGCGACGGGGGGATTCGAACCCACATGTTTCCATTTACCCTTTCAACGCTTTAGGAGAGCGAGGGGATACGTCGCAAAGAGGAAAGTACAATGTCTCAATGTAAGCAATGTGGTAATCAAACTGATAATCCTGTCTTTTGTTCTAGGTCTTGTTCAGCTAGCTTTAATAACCATAAGCTCAACGGTCGAAAAACCGGTCGAAAGAGGAGTATCGTTTATTGCAAAGCTTGCGGTAGCGTCGTTGACAAAACTAGAAGAACTTTTTGTTCGGATTGTATATCTTCTCATGTCGTCATGACTCCTAAGGGAGTCTATATTAAAATCCAAAACGCTAAGAAAAAGGATGTTATGACGAATGATACCCAGAGACATAGAAAAATTAGGCACCACGCACAGAAAGTAGCTCGTGAACATGGTCTCCTAAAATCTTGTCTCAACTGTAACTATTCATTGTACGTTGAATCCTGTCATAGAAAACCGATCAAAGATTTCGATGACGACGCCTTGGTGTCTGAAATTAACCATCCTTCCAATCTTGTGGGTTTATGTCCTAACTGTCACTGGGAATTTGATCACGGATTCCTTGCCTTGAAAAACTAGTAATCTATGAGCTTACAAGTAAGCCAGGTTACGCCAAATAGGAGACCCATTCCTGCTCTCGTCAGAAGGAACCAGCTAGCAAGGGCCAAGAGAATTATTGTGATTCCATCGTCCATACTCAGTCCCAGAAGAAGCAAGGGTCCACCCACTCAACGACTATCATGGACAAACTACAGAACAGGATACTGCCAAACATGAAGGCAATGAACCCTATTCCGCTCGCGTCATAGGTTCCCCAGCACCGAATTGTCTCACCTAAACATTCGATCAGGTTCGTAGCCAAAAAAATGGATATAGCTCCGAACATAATCGTATGGATTACTAGTCCTATACGATTAAATCGACTTTTTGGCCAAACCAACATCTGCTCCCTCCACAATCGGCAGGGTGTTTCTCACGAATTCGCGGAAAGCAGCATCGGACAACTTTTCGTTGTCCACATTCACGGCCAGCGTGCCAACAAAGTTGGCCGCTGGGACTTTGCCAGGGTTGGGGGCCCAGGGGACGCTTGTGGCCCCGCGTTCGGCGTTTTCCTGGAGCAAACTGTTATGCTTTCGTTGAGCCTCTTCACTCGTCCAAGAGAAACAGATGAACGGGAAAAGAGACCTCAGCACCGAATTCCTTAGCACGGAATTACGAAACATGGTTATTGATTCCCATTACTGGGTTGTTGTTCCCATTCACACCAAACTATAGAAGGCCCTTGGCCTGATGCACTCATAAACCAACCTTTGTCGGGATAGTATCCTAATCCTACTGGATAACCCTGTTCCACGCTAAGAAAATAGCTGATGATTTCACGCGGAGGGACATGCTTTGCTACTTCATCCCAGTCGATTTTATCATGATCCGCTAATATGTAATCTTCAAACTTAGCCACAATTCCCATGGTTCATCTCCATATTAACCGACCCGGAGGGATTTGAACCCCCAACCTGATGGTCCGAAGCCACCCGCTCTATCCGTTGAGCTACGGGCCGTTATATTACCCATTCAACAACTGCTGCTTCTTCGTCTTCCGAGCTTGGCGTCGGCCTCGCCGGGCCGACAGAAATATCAGTCACCGGAGCAGTATATCCGTCTTCTTCGTCGTGGATATACATCGGTAGATCCTGCCGCATTTTACTCAGTTTTTCCATCGCTTCTGCAACGGTAATCATTCTTTGCCCTCACGTTCTTCCAGGAACTGTTCTCTCTCTATCTTACGCCATCTCTCTAGAAACTCAAACGCCGCTTGCGGCGTTGGCCACCTTGTAGCCTCTCTGAACTGCTCTGCCCGGTTAGTGGGCTGGGGCTCGATTACCCATTCTTCCCACTTACTAAGACAATAGGAACGGAGTAAGATGGCCCATCCCGGTGGATTATCACGTCTCTTTACTACCCGAATATGATCAGACAAAGGTGAAAGTGTAGACGGATTAACCTCATCTGGCACCAAAAAACCATTGAAGACGACTGGTGGGCCAGCATCAAACTCGATCGCTCTCTTCAATAATTCTTCGTCAGTCATGATTTACCTTTCTTAACTGGCCAAATATACGGCAAATCATCAGGCTCCTGCCAGTCGAACTGTCCATACCATTCAGGGTTCTTTCTGAGTAGGTTGGACCGATGGGAGGCATGAAATGCCTCATTTCCGAACCAGGGAGGCATTATCACCTGCCCCTTAAGGGGCCAAAGCTCCATGGTATTCTTATACCCTCTTTCAATCCAGATGCAAATGCTGAGATTCGCGTACAGCCTTAAGGCTGTTTCGAATCCTCGCCACATCCTACTTGCAGGATGATTGGCCCAACCGCCACGAATCATCATGGCAGCTTCAACCCTTTGTTTGCCGAGACGACGATAGTCTAAACAACGCAGAGACTGCTCGAAGTCCGGATATGGCATAAACGTCTGCACTGAATTTATTTCTTCTTCTTGGTCTTCCGCTGTTTCATGTCTTTAATAAGAGCCTTTAGCTCTTTTCGGTGGCTGGGCATTTCTTTCTCAATCGCTTTTAGGGCTTCGATTGCATCATCTCGACGTTCGGCCCTAACTCGTTCTCGATTACGGCGAAGCCAGGCACTGAATTCTTTCTTGGTGAAGTTGCTGACCAGGCTGAGCGGAAATTGAACGTAATACGTTCTCGTGACAGTCTCCGGATCATCCTGGTAGTAGTACTCGGAATCCTTGAAGTAGGTGATTGCGATGTCAACGCTAAACCAAGGATCTTTCCCTTGTCTTGAATGGGCTCGGGCATTTCGCCAGGTGATATCCGGCCCCTTCCCACGACGAGAAACGATGCATTGACTAGCTCTCGGCAGAACGAAACATTCTGGGGCCGAAGAGATATGGTCTATCACGGCCCTTTTCAAAGGGCAGTCCATATACCAGAACTTCCTCAGTTGTTCATTTTCTTGCTCCATTTGGAGCATAAGGTCGGCAGCCTGTTGGCCTGTTAGGCCACTGTATGGTTCACGCTTTTTAGCCATTAGACAGTTCCTCGCTATACTGGCAGAGTTAGAAACTCTTTCTTAAGTTCCGGGTAGTAATAGATCGGCAATGAATCGACCTTGATCTTGCTTTTCCTCCGTAACTTAGAAGACCACTTCAGTCGGTCAGGATAGGAATCGAACAGTCTTCTAAGCTCCCTTCCTTGCTTATGAAGGTTGTCGTTATGCCTATTCCAGGAATAGCGAAGCTCCCGAGTAAGCCATCGGCGGAATGCTGATATCGGCCTAGCATTGTCGTCGTAGAAGCATTCCACAGCGAGAGGATTTTTATCCCAGAGGCTATGAAGATCGGGTAGCGGGATTTCGATTATCGCTTTACCGTCTTCATCAACTAATTCCAATTTCACGTTTGAATGGGCTAAGATAAAACGCCTTGGATCAAAACGTTTGTTCTCTGCCCTAACTGCAAGTATGCTGCCCTTCTTGAGTTTTTGGAACTCCCACTGATTTACGCTATAGGAAGATCTTCGGCTATCCTTCCTTAGTGGAATTCGTTGAGCAAGACGACGAGGAACCAGTTGAACCAGGGTAGCTTTAGGGCCATAGTTATGGTCACGAACAGGTTTCCAAACTTTCATGCACCAAGAAGGTATGTAATTAACCTCTTGGCGTATTTTCTTGGCCTTACCAGCAGGATAAGGACCGTAATACGTCCCTCGCAGACGATCAAAGATGACGTATGTTTCTGCCATGGTATTGTCCCTACGGGGCGTCAAAGAATTTGCCGTCTCGAACCAGTTCCTTTATCTTCTCGGTAGACGGTCGTTTGCCCTTATAGACCACGCCGACGTACCCGCACCAGCCCTCGGGAAATACCTCGTCTGCTACATCTTCCGATAGCTCATGTACCTTGATGCCGCTGGAGAAGTGCCGGAAAAAGTCTTGGCAAACACTGAGGTTATGATAATCCTCTGCCCCGAGCAAGAATGGCAGGGGCATGATGATTGCCCAATCGCATTTCTTCGTCTCTGCTGACATCGTTTTCTCCAGTATCCAAAGTAATCCCCGTCTCTCCGGGGTGTCACCCATTAGCTTTTTCCGGTAGCCAAGGTTTTGCCCGTGGGGTTACCGGCTTCCACCGTACGCGATTGGCCTCGCATAGGCCACGGCTTCGCTATTAGCGGGAGTGGGATTCGAACCCACGAATACCGGATTATGACTCCGGTGCCTTAGGCCACTTGGCGACCCCGCAATTCAAAGCTACTTCCAGCCCGGACCATACAGGCGTCTTGCTACCTCGGCTGCCCGCTTGCGGGCGACGGCCAGGGGTACGCGATGCCTGATCTTCCGGACGTATTTTGCCTGCTCTTTCATGTGAGGCAAATGCCACTTTTCCCAACTGGCGAAGTTCAAGTTGCCAGCAGCAAATTCGGCGATTCCATCCTCACAATGAGAACTTCCCAAGAACGTGGTCCAGGCGATTCTCACGTTGTTGACTCCTGCTCCAGAACTTGAACGATTGGATCAATCGTTCGTCTCGTCGTGATGATAGGAATCGCCGTTCGTCCCTCGCAGACAGACGACCGATGATACCCATCGATAATTCGAAATTTCCCATCTGGAGAAGTTACGCAGAATGCCACCGGCCATTTGGCCGGATAGTTCTGGTACATCTCTCGGATTCTTGGGCTCAAACGTCGATAATGCTCATCCTGTCCGAAAACAAGACTCTTGAACGGTACGCTCTTCCTGATCCAACTTTCTTTCGCGATAACAGGGAGAAGATACCCATATTCCAGCTTCAGAATGAGCCGTACCTTAGCAGTCAGAGTCTTTAGAGCAGCTACTTTGGCGATCTGGCTGTCACAACGACAAGCTAGTTCCCGGTCCATGGTGATACCCTGGACCTCTTGGCCGTAGTAACCGTGGCCAATATGGACGTTCCAAACGTCCGGTTGCCAGACTTCGAGGGCCGTCATGATGCGATCAACCCAGAACCCAGTTTCCTGGGTCTGGGAATATCCCATCGTACTGACTAGGGACGATACGACTACCTGGCGGATACCAGTTACCGTAATCGTACCATGATGGCACATATAGTCACCACAAGTACCATCACAGGAAGTGCCTGACTCCGACTCGTAATCGACAGAATAGCGAAAATCGGTACCATAGACCGATTTAATCGGTCCTTTCGCCCTTGTTCGGACTCTTCGTCTTGGTTTCCGCTCTTTCGCCATGTCAGTGTGCTCCAATCACGCTAATAGTATACCACATGTTTCTGACATGAGCAAATGGAAAACGGAGGGCGAGGGACTCGAACCCCCAGGACGACATTGCTGCCGCCCTACACGATTTCAAATCGTGCTCTTCATCCAGCCAGATGCCCTCCTGGTTATTAGAATGGTTCATCGGCGACATCGCCATTTTTGGCGATAGCTTTGTCCTCATAAGGACCAGCCAAGCGTCGATAAATCTCCGCCCAGCAGCATTGAATTGCCCCGAGCAGGTAGTTCAGGCGATGATAGCGGACGCCTTTTCTTCTCAAAAACCGATAAACTATGGTAAAAATTACGTAATTCAGATGTCCTGGGACATCTTGTTCGTCCCTGGCAGCAAGCTGTTCGACTATCCCGTGGATATGCTTTTCATACAAGTGTCTCTGGTTTGACTCGATGTACGGCATGGTCCTCTCCCTTCAAGCTCGCCACTTGTTCCAAAAAGCTCATCTTACTTCGGGATTCAGGTAGAGTCCTGTAGCGTTTCTTACCGCAGTAATACCACTTCCAGCTACGACCCGAATCAAAGGCAGCGTGATTACGGAATCTGCCCCTCATCTTTAGGATTTCAAACTCGTCCTCTTCTGTCGCCCAGGGGAAAAACTTACAGTTTAAGTCGCAAACATCAACGGTCATCCCGTATTTGCATTTGCCTTCGAACCGTCCCTCTAGACGGCCACTCCACTTTGCCGCCCTCATCTGGCGTTTGACATATCGCTCCGTTTGGTCGCGACGCTCTCCGCGTTTGTTGGTTTTCCAAGACATTGTAATATTCCTTTCCTCATGGTAAATTTACACATGAAGAAAGATCCACGAGTTCTAAATTCGCGTTCTGTCATAAGTCAAATCCAGAATGGTTGTTATAGATGCCCCATGAGGCTACAAGCCTCCCAAAATAATCTATTACCGTGTTTGTAATCTCAGGACCTATCACAAACCTGACGAACAGTATTCCTGGCATCCAAAGAAAAGCAGTCAATGCCAGGAACAAAACAACTATTCTTGCTCTCCAGGGGTGAAAAAGCTGAGGAGCAGTTTGTCTATTGGCCAGAGTGAGGGCAACCCACACTGCCCCCGAGAACATAATATACCTGTCGGTGAACGTCCAATCCACAAGAATCCCTCAAAAATCTATGCCGCGTGTATCGAGCAAAGTATCTGCCGCTATATCTAAAGCCTTGTTGGCCCTGGGCATCAAGTTGTGTTTTTTAGCCACGATAATTGGGATTACTATAAGCCACAAAAGCGATGTTAAGATGACTAGGGCTAGATGCCTGGGGTGGCTGAGATCGGATATCATCCTGTTTTCAGCAAAGGCGAATATCCCCCCGATAAACGTAAGGGCAGCAATCCCTAGGTAAAGTATGGCTATCGCTAGACCTAAAGCTGACAAAAATTCTATCAAAAGTCTATCCCCAGTTCTTCGAATCGCTCGTTAACTCGTTGTTCTACTGCTTTATCGCTGGTATGGCCAAAGCGATTTTTCACTACATCCCCATCGCGGGTCACTACTATGTCTGCTCGACACGCTACTTGATGTAGCATTGGGTCGTGATGTAGTAGTGTAGTTTTCAGTTGCTCCCTAGGTCGCGTTTCGGCTACAAGGATCAGCCCGAGTTCTAGACGAAAGCCATGGCGAAGCAGACTTAGCTCGTGATTGATGCATGCTAACTCTCTTTTGAGATCGTTGAAGTTATCCCAAGGAAGAAGATCGTCGCTTGGTACGAACGGTAATGGCTTTTGAAGTTGCCTGAGTGGAAGTACATATACTTCGGGTTCATTTGGCATTATTCATCCTCTGCTTTGAGCGATTTTAGAGCGTGTTCAAGAGCTTGTATTTGATTCTCCGCTGGGCCTACAGGCTCATGCCCGGCGACCTGCCAATACCATCCTTTAGTCTTTTCGTCATGAACGCCGAACTGTCTCCATTTCCCAACGGTTGTTTCGTCAGCAAAGAAGATTATGATCGGAGCCCTGCTGAGATTCTGGAGCGGTTTCACAGGCATATCAGTCCAATCCTCTGATTCGTTATCTCGGAACTGCCACCTAAGATGGCGTTTTCTATAGCCCCCACAACACCGATGCGGACCCGGTTGGGTGAACTTGTTCCTACCGCATGTTTTGCAGCGATAGCGGCGAGTTTCAGGAAATTCTTTGTTTTGTAAGTACTCGTTCACCATTGTCAATCGGCTGTAATATTCCGCAGTGGGGACAAGGGTACTGATTCCCACGAGGCATCGATTTATCATAAGTCACTATGTATCGACCACAGTCTCTACAAATCACATTGAAGAGAGTCCCCGGTGGTAAATGAACTAGGCGATCAGCAAAAGGTTTCATGGTCCACCGGATTTAATTGTGATCTGGCAGACCCTTGTCAGTTTCTTGCAAGACCTAAAACATAAAAAATCCTTCTTACCAAATCGCGTCTTGCCCCGGCCGACAATGTATTCAGTCCCACAATGGGGGCATATTATTACCACTCTTTCTCCCTCCGGCACAAAGACTTTTCGATTTTCAAAGGGCTTCGCCATTTCAATCCGTAAATCACCTAGACCAATCTCTCGAAAGTATAGTCTACCCTGTATTGTCTCGCCCCGCATGCGGGGCAGATGATATCTCCGATAGGTACCTTTGCGGCAAATGTAAAGCCTAAATTATCTCCACACCATATGCATTTGAAGTGGACTCCA
>Ga0180438_10002739_pt1 | contig 27952 bp, 20 predicted proteins | sample SS_ome_12_FD_132455 | JGI IMG/M metagenome (GOLD analysis project Ga0180438, IMG submission 132455) | Hypersaline lake sediment archaeal communities from the Salton Sea, California, USA - SS_3_D_2 metaG | ecosystem: Environmental > Aquatic > Non-marine Saline and Alkaline > Hypersaline >...
AAGACATCAAATATGGTTTTATCGGCAAGAAAAAAACGCCCTTCATAAAAATGTTTGTCTCCGCTTGTCACCAATGCTGTCTCTTTCCATGAATAGGTGAAAACTCGCACCATATTCTCAACTTCAGGAAATTCCTCTTTCAGAGCCGGTCCCAGTGAAGCACTTTGAATAGGCGTTTTAAAGCTTCTCTCTTCATTTTCAATGTCCATGACTACCCGGTAGATCCTGTGCGCATGCTTATGGAATCGGTCATAACTGAGTTCAAAATGAACATAAAGCGAGATCAGAATACAGCAGGCTATGCCGATGGCCAATCCGCCGATATTGAGGGCAGTATATCCTTTTTGCTTCTGAATATTTCTCAGAGAGATTTTAAGGTAGTTCTTAAACATGGTCACTCTCCATTTTATCACTCATTTCTATAGGAGCAAAAAATGTGCCAAAATAAAAAAACCTGATTACGGTTCAAATGATTAAAAAGTGTGTTCGCTGCGGTAACAGAAGGTGTCCGTTTTTGAACAATGCGTCGAGATTGTAACAAATATCTTACGAATACATGGACTTCATAGGCTCGCTTTAATTTCGTTAAAATCTACAGACATCGTAGACCATGGATTATGATTTTCTATACTGGATTTCCATAGAAGGAGTTCGGTATGGATGAAAGGGAGCTAGGAGAAGATGATATGATTACATATTCTTGAATTACAATTCATTTTAAAATTATAAGTATTTCCTTATTGGGCTGGCTCCCAATCCTCCTAATTTCCCTTAATTTCCCCCTGCTGGTATCCTGAAATAAAAATATCACACCCAATACGATAGGCTTAACAATTTTAAAAACCGCCTCTCCATGCCCTGATCTTCAACGGATTCTTTTTATCTGCTTTTTTATACAGCAGTACGGGGGCGAATAGCTGACAATCCATCTTTAGTCAAAAAAAATATTGACAGAGGAATTCACCGTGATATAATATCGGTAATACCGATATTACTTTGAGGTCAGAAATGAATGAGTTGACCAAACTGGAAGAGGTGGTCATGATCGCCATCTGGAAGCTGGGCGATGAAGCCTATGGCGTTGAAATTAAAAAAAAGGTCAAAGAGATCCTGGAAAAGGAGTATTTCTACAATACCCTCTATACGGCCTTTCACCAGCTTGTCCGGAAAAGATACATCACCAAACATTTCGGAGAGCCCACGTCTGTCAGAGGAGGCAAAAGAAAGGTTTATTTTCAGCTCACCAAAAGCGGAATGAATGTCCTGGAGAAGGCTTTTGAAAGGCAGAGAAGGATCTGGGCTGGTGTCTCCAGGGAATCGTTCAAAAAGGAACAGGCCTGATGCTGTCGAAAAAGCTTCGCCCTCCCCGGATCGCTCTTTGGCTTTTGACCCGGATGTGCTTTCCTGACCTGGATGAGGGATTCGAGGGCGACATCGAAGAAGATTTCGAAGAGAGAGTGAACACCCTGGGCCGAAAAAAAGCCGTTTTTTGGCTCTGGATCCATGCTCTGGCGGCCGTTCCCAAGTTTTTCGTCCAGACCAATCGCTGGAGGTTTTATATGTTCATAAACTATCTCAAAGTCGCGATCAGGAACATGAGAAGGAACAAAGGGTATTCCTTCATCAACATCACAGGCCTTTCGCTAGGAATAGCCTGCTGCATGCTGGTCTTTTTTTTCGTTCAAGATGAAAAAACGTACGATCGATTTCACGAAAACTTAGACCGTATCTATTACATGGAAGGTTATGTGGATTTGGGCCGTTTCGCGATCGGCGTCTCCCCGGAGCCATCTCTGGCCGGAAGGATGAGAGATGAATTTCCCGAAGTCGAGAATGCGGTCAGGATGAAAAAGGAGGAGCTCCTTTTAAAAAATGAAGGCGACGCCGTCAAAATGAACGGCTTCTCAGCCGATCCATCGTTCCTGGATATTTTCACTTTCCCGCTGGCGCTCGGGAGCGGCGAAGGCGCCCTCGACGGTCTGTCCTCCATAATCCTTACGGATAAAGCCTCGCGAATTCTTTTCGGAGAGAAAAATCCTGTCGGTGAAACCGTCTCCCTCAATATCAGAGATGAATACGTGGATTTTATCGTATCCGGCGTAACCCAACCCATCCCTGACAATACGAGTCTGCGGTTCGACTTTCTCGTAAACATTCGGTCTGTGCGGGGTGAAGAGGTCGAAAACAACCGGGATTCCCTGCCGACGTTTCTGCTTTTATCGGATAAAGAAAGTTACGGTCCGTTGATCGCAAAGTTTCCGCAGACGATAGATAAGGATCTGTCCGTAAGATATAAAGGCAAAGGCGCCTATTGGCTGTATCCGCTGGCCGGCTATCACCTGGACAGCAAAAACTCCTCGATCGTGCTGCCCGAAAAGGGAAATATCGCCTACATCTATATTCTTTCGGGAATCGCCATGCTGATTTTATTGACTGCGTGTATCAACACCACCAACCTCTCCATAGGCCGTTTCCTGAACAGGATGAAGGAAGTCGGCATGCGTAAAGTTCTTGGAGCGCAGAGGAGACAGATCGCCAGGCAGTTTTTATTCGAATCGGTTGTTCTGTCTGTATTCTCTCTGGGACTGGCTTTCATCGTCTCCGCTCTACTCATGCCTCCCTTTAATTTTCTCGTCGGCAAAGAGCTCACCCTGAACATATTCGGCAATCCGCTGCCCGGGATATTTTTGTTCCTGTTGACGATTTGCGTGGGCTGTGTCGCAGGAGCGTATCCCTCGCTCATCGCCTCCCGGTCTCAATCCATAGAATTATTCAGGGAGCGATTCAAACTCTCCGGCAAAAATATTTTCAGCAGGGCATTGATCGTTTTCCAGTTTGCCGCATCCATATTTTTGATCATCGGGACACTGTTCATGGACAAACAGATCAACTTTATGCTCTCCAGGGACCTCGGGTACGAGAGCGAAAAGGTCGTCAGAATCCCCTTGGAAAATATTTCAAAAGACATAAAAAGGAATCAATTATTTTTCGCCGGCTATAAAAACAAGATTAAAGGGTATAGCTCCATAAAAAGTGTTTGCGGAGCCAAATATTCCCTTTCATCTTCCTGGATGACGTATGTCGCATACATGGATGAGGGCGAGAAGCGGTTTATTTTTGATCGAAATTATATCGATCATGATTATATCGGCGTTCTTGGCATTCAGATGTTGCAGGGGCGCAATTTTTCGAGAGAATTTCCATCCGATTTAACGGACAGTGCTGTCGTCAATGAGAAATTCGTCGAAGAGATGGGGATAGCTGATCCTATAGGAAAATATCTTGGCGAATTCTTTAAAGAATCCTCGGATTTCGCGAATTTCCGGATTATCGGCGTTGTCAAAGATTTTAATTATGAATCGTTATCGAAGAAGATTAGTCCGATCGTGCTCCAGCTGAACAAGGATGAATCCTACGATTATGCTTATGTGAAATTTTCAGGCAGCATTCAAGAAACAATCAAAATCCTGGAAAGAGAATACAAAGAGCTGGCACCTCATATTCCATTTGAATTTTCCTTCCTGGATGAACAGGTTGCGCTGCAGTATCAGAAGGAAAAAAAGTGGAAGAGTATTATCTCCTGGGCGTCTCTCTTTGCCGTTGTCATAGCCTGTTCGGGATTGTTCGGATTGACCCTTCTGGTCGTCACCAAGAGGACCAAGGAAATCGGAATTAGAAAGGTGCTGGGGGCCCCGGTGTCCTCTATAGTTCGATTGATCAGCAGAGAGTTTATATGGCTGGTTGCGCTGGCAAATCTCATCGCCTGGCCTGTGGTTTATTACTCTACGCATAAATTCTTACAAAATTATGCCTACCGAATCCCGATCGATATCTGGACTTTTTTAAAGGCGGGATTTCTGGCTTTATTGATCGCTTTTTTAACCGTCAGCGTTCATGCCGTAAGGGCGGGTGTGCGAAATCCGGTGGATGTCATCAAGTATGAATAGCGGTCAATTACTCGTATCTTAAAGACTCGACCGGATTGGCGGTGGCGGCTTTGATGGTCTGAAATGAGGCCGTAAAGAAGGCGATGCACAAAGCAGCTAAACCTGAAAGGATAAAAATAACGATCGTTAGGTTTATCCGGTAGGCAAAGTTCTGCAGCCACTTGTTCATGAAATAGTAAGCGACCGGCCAGGCAATCAAATTAGCCAGCACAACCCATTTTGTGAATCCCCGGGAAAGAAGTAGGAATATCCCGGGAACCGATGCACCGAGGACCTTCCGGATGCCGATTTCCTTGGTGCGATGTTCCGCTGCAAACGAAGCCAATCCGAATATCCCGAGGCAAGCGATGAAGACCGCTAAGCCAGAGAAAATCCCTAAAGTCTGCCCTAATTTCCGTTCTGAGGCATACATCTGGTTGAAGTTGTCATTCAGGAAGAAGAATTCAAACGGGTATCTTATCTTGAAACGATCATACGTTTCTCTAATGTGATCAAGTGTGGCAGCTATATTATCGGACCTGATGCGGGCATGAAAATAATAATTATCCGGTCGGCACTGAATGAAAAGAGGTTTCATTTCATGGTGCATGGATAGAAAATGAAAGTCTTTAACAACGCCGACAACAGATTTCTCCAAATCCCCCCAAAATTGGACTCTTTTCCCGAGTGGATTCTTCCAATTTAGCTTTTGGACGAATGTTTCATTCACAATGATAGCATCGTTCTGGTCGGTTCCATACTGTTCGGAAAAATTCCTTCCCTCCACAATGTCCATCTGAAAAAGTTCCAAAAAATTGAAATCAACCATTAGATGGGATGTTCCTAACTCAATGATCATGCCATCATCCGTATTGCTTCTCGCCGCACAAGAATTTAAAATTTGCGTTGGTAATTGACTCGATGTGGTTATCTCAATAACTTGAGGATGTCGGAGCAACGAATTTTTAAAGGCCTTAAGATTTTTTCGAACACCGGGGTCTGTCATCGGTATTGTCACAACATATTCCCGGTTATAACCGAGGGGTCTTTCCCGGATGGACTTGATTTGAAGGAAGATCACTAAAGAAGAAATAATCAAAATGATGGTTATCGCGAATTGAAACGTAACCAAAAGATTTCTAAAGCGGCCTCCCTTTGCCGTCAGCCCTGTTTTCCCTTTCAAGGCCATTGCAGGCTTAAAGGAGGAAAGTACGGCTGCCGGGTATACGCCTGAGAGCAAGCCGGTCATGACTATAACGGCAAGCATACTCAAAACAAAGGACCATTCGGTGACTGCTCCGAAGGCGAGGTTTTTCCCAACGAATCGATTGAACCAGGGAAGCACGAGGTATACGACTCCAACTGCAAGAAAGAGAGAGAATATGGAAATCAATAGGGATTCCCCGGCAAACTGCCGGAACAATTGACTGCGGTGGCCTCCAACGACCTTGCGGATTCCAATCTCCTTCATCCGTTTTGAAGCATAAGCAGAAGAGAGATTCATGTAATTGACACAGGCAATCAGCAGGATGAAGGCAACGATGAACGATAATAAACGGATCAATTTGTCAGAGTTGTTTACGGATAATTCATGATTGAGATGGGATTTCAGGTGGATACTTTCCAGGGGCTGGAGAAAGTATCTGTAGCTCATATCGTTCCAGCCAAAATCCTCATATTTTTTATTCATGTGTGCCACAATTTTTTTCTCTAGAGCTCCTATGTCTGATTCATTTTTCAAAACACAATATGTGTAAAAATTGCTATTTCCCCACCAGTAGTATCGAACATTCTCTCCTGTTTCTATAGATGACTGAATTTTCATAAATGGGATAAGACAATCAAATTGAATGTGAGAGGTTTCGGGACTATCTTCCACTATGCCGACAATCTCCAAATCGCCAAGAGAGCAGTTTAGTGTTTGGCCTAATGGATCATCACTGCCGAAAAATTTCTTTGCAAGGCGGGAACTAATGATTATTGACTCAGGATCATCCAGAACGCTTTTTTTATCGCTTGTTATCAACTGAAAGCTGAAGACATCGAAGAAATGCTCATCCGCATACAAGCCTCTTTCATAGAAACTTTTTTCACCCTTGGTAAGCAGGAGTCTATTAATCGAATCGAACCTTGTTGCATAGGTCACTTCGGGGAACTCCTCCATCATGGTTGGAGCCAGTGCAGCACTTGTCACAGCCCAGGAATCTTGTCCCATATACATACTTCCCGGATCTTGGAAAGTCACTCTAAAGATGCGATCCGAATTCTCGTGAAAAGCATCGTAGCTCATCTCATACCGGATATACAGCATTATCAGGATGAAGCACACGAGTCCGATAATAAGGCCCGTAATGTTAATGAAGGAAAAAGTCTTATGCCTTTTAATATTTCTTAAGGTTATTTTTAAGTAGTTTTTAAACATGATCACGCTCCATAAAAGAGATAATTTAAGATAGTGGAAGAGTGTTCCGAATGTGCAAAACCAGTACCATATCCAGGAGAGAATGGCTCCGTGTCGATCTCGAATATTAAAATATTCTGCCTCGATGGCGTCGGCCAGGGCATGTTCTTTTTCATAAACGGATAATCGGGAAATGATCCATCTGGCGATACGGGGCGGAGATTTTTTTCTGTTTTTCATAATCTCAGTCAGATTTAACAATCAGTTCTATCAATCCCTCCCAGGCCCGTTGTTGGATGTCATAGGCTTGTTTCAATGCTCTTTTGCCCTCAGCGGTCAACGAGTAAAGCACCTTTCTTCGGCCTCCCTTTCGAGGTAGCGGGTCACTTTCTCTAGATTTGATGTATCCTTTTCGGATGAGTGCGGAAAGGGTATTACACAGGGATCCGTAGTTTATCGACTTTCCGGTGATTTCTTTAATATGCCTTCTCAAGGTCACGATATACGCATTTTCTCTTAGCTTTAAAATCGCCAATAAGATGAGTTCTTCGTGTTTTGTTAATTCATACATGAGTTTTTCGTTTTATTTATTTTTAATATAAAAACATATACATGTCAATAGATTTTTTTCAAAAAGGTTGCTTGTTCTCGTTCCTTTTTTCCAGAGAATGATCAGGGAACTTGTTTAGAAAGATGTGTTTCTTAACGCAGTTGCCCTTTCAATCCAGGGAAGCCAGGGCTTTGGGGGATTTGGATTACAATCTTAAATTCTGATAGGAGTTTAAAGCTTCAGCTATAAGTACTCATTCATAGCGCAGGGAATCGACCGGATTGGCCATGCCGGCTTTCAAGGCCTGGAGGGATACAGTGAGTATGGCCAGGACAAAACCCATGAGCGCCGACAGGATAAAGACCCAAAGGCTAATGGTTGTCCTATAAGCGAAATTCTGAAGCCATCGGCTCATCACAAAATAAGCCACAGGGAAGGCGATAACATTGGCGATCACGACCCACTTTGTGAATTCATGAGAGAGCATCATGGTGATTTGGGAAATCGAAGCGCCCAGGACTTTTCTGATGCCGATTTCCTTTGTCCGCTGCTGGGTAGTATAAGTCGCCAATCCCAAGAGGCCAAGGCAAGCAATTAAAATTGAGATCAAAGTAGATGTTGTCGAGAGTTTGCCCAATGTTTCTGTTGCCCTGAAACTTCTATCAAAATCGACATCTAAGAAACTGTAAATAAATGGAAACATGGGAACTGTTTGTTTCCATGTTTTCTCAATATAATCCAAAGTCGCAGCAATCTCTCCTTTTTGAACTTTTATTATTATAAAACTCACTTTATTAGGATCCAGCATAAATGCTAACGGCTGAACCTCTTCCAGATCAGGACGGTTAAAAATAAAATCCTTCGTGACGCCGATAATAGATCCTGTTTGTTTTTTAATTGTCAATCTTTTGCCAATGGCAGGTGCCGTTCCCATTAAATTTGCCAGCGTTTCATTCACTATGAAATTATTGGCGTCGGTTGAAAAAGTCCTTGAAAAATATCGCCCTTCAACAAGTTTGATATCCAGTATTTCAAGAAGATCATAGTCTATATAGCTATAACAGATGTCGCTATGATAGTCAGGATCTTTTCCTTCCCAATAATTTTCAGGTGTGCGCTGCCCAAAAAACGGAAGCTGGGTCGACATTCCGCTAACTCCCAGAATTCTTGAATTTATAAGCAGTTGATTTTTGAATTGAGGATAGGATTTTTCGCTTCCTTTACTATGGCGTAAGGTCACAATTTGTTCTTTGTTATAACCGGTCTCTTTCTTTTTCAAAAAATTCAATTGAGTAAAAATAATGACTGTGCCGATAATCAGAAAAATAGAAAAACTAAACTGTGCAACAACCAGAATTTTCCGCAGTACGAATCCTCGGGGTTCTTTATTAAAATGCCTTGTAAGTATCTTTACCGGCTTGTATCTTGACAACACAATTGCAGGATAGCAACCTGCTACAAGACCCGTGAAAATTGTAACTCCGATCATGACTAGAATAACGACAGGTTTCATTAAAGATAAAAAAGTGAAACCTGCTGTGTTCATGTTTATGAGATTATTAAATACAGGAAGCAATAAGCCGGCCAGCAGTAATGAAACAAAAGAGGAAATAAAACTTAGTAATAGCGATTCGCCTAAAAACTGGAAAGCAACATTTGTGCGAAATGCTCCAACCACTTTTCGGATACCAATTTCTTTTGCCCTGCCTGCCGAACGTGCCATGGAAAGGTTCGTGAAATTTACACAGGCAATTAATAGAATCGCAAAAGCGCATATTGAATACATATACAAGGTTTGCCTTGGAGTATTAAAGTACCTGGACAAATGGAGCTCTTTGAAAGGTTCAAGAAATAGCCGAACCTGTTTTTCTTCATCCATTCGCGTTTGAATAAAGTCTCCAATCTTATGATTAAACTCATCGGCGGTAACCTCTGGATTTAACTGAACATATGTTTGCAGTGAAACGCTGCCCCAACTGTCGGGGCGGGGATAATAGAATGGCGGTTTGAATGATACAACCATTTCAAACTGAAAAAATGAATTTGGAGGAATATTTTTAATGACTCCTGTAATTTCTAAATCATGCTCATTGTTTATTGTCAATAATCTTCCTATCGGCTCTTCACCTGGAAAATATTTTGTGGCCATTTCTTCTGTAATGACTATTGAATATGGTTCTGTCAGTGCCGTCATTTTATTCCCTTTGATAAAAGGGAAACTGAACATTTGAAAAAAGGCATTATCTACCATTTTACATCTTACATAAAACGATTTTTCACCATTGCTGACTGAAGGAGTTCCTAACCATCTTTCTCTGGTTGCATGAATAATATCCGGGTATTCATCTGTCAACGCCTGCATTAGCCTGTTGGGCGTCATATCCACATAATATTGTCTTCCTCGCTCAAGGACATCCCTGTTGACTCTGTAAATATTCGCGGAATTCGCATGGAAATTGTCATAACTCAGCTCATATATGATTAAGCCCGAAATTAAAAGACAGCATGCAAGTCCCAAGGCAAGACTGGAAATATTAATAAATGAATACCCTTTGTGCCTTTTGATGTTTCTGAGTGCGGTTTTAAGATAGTTGTTAAGCAGGATTATGCTCCAATGACTTTTATTCCGTATATAGTTCGGGACGGATTTGGCGATTTGCATCCAGTACCAGAGATCGGCTTTGAAAGGACCCGATGATTGATAAACCTCAAGGTATTCTTCCCGAAAATCCCCCACAGAAGTAAAATCTCCTCTGTCATGGTAGATGCAGCTGAGGATCCATTCCGCCAGTTTGGGCGGATTCTTAGTCTTTTCCTTGGTCATAATTCTTCCTTCAGGACTTTAAGAGGCACCCCGTCTTGAATCTCTCAATTTTCATTCATACCGCAGCGAATCCACCGGATTGGCTGTAGCGGCTTTGATGGACTGGAAGCTAACCGTGATCAGGGCAATGACAAGAGCCAGGGTTGCGGAGAAGACAAAGGTCCATAAGCTGATGGATGTTCGGTAAGAAAAGCTCTGAAGCCATTTATTCATGGCAAAATAGGCGACAGGCCAGGCCAGGGCATTGGCAACGAGAACCCAAATGGCAAATTCTTTTGATAAATCATAGACGATTCCTGGAACGGCTGCGCCCAGAACTTTACGGATACCGATTTCCTTTGTTCGCCTTTCCGCCGTGCTGGCTGCCAGACCGAAAATGCCAAGGCATGAAATGATGACGGCAAGGGCGGCAAAATAGCGGAAGATCGTGCCTAACCGCTGTTCAGTTCGATAGATACGGTCATATGCCTCATCGAAAAAGCTGTAGTCAAACGGGACGCCTGGATTGAATTTTTTGTACACCCCTTCTATATGGCTTATGGTCTGGGGGATATCCTGAGGGCGAATTCTCAGATACATGTAGCTTCCCCCGGGATTGTAGAATATGACGAGAGGCTCGATTTCTGTGTGAAGGGGCATAAAATGGAAATCTTTCACGATACCCGCAATGATATAGTTGTTGCCCTGGAATGAGGCTCTGTTTCCGATGGGTTCATCCAGGTCCATCATCTTCGCCAATGTTTCATTGATAATGATATTGTTTGGGGAATCTGTGCCGGTTTGTTCAGAAAAAAACGTTCCTTCTGCCATTTGCATGTCCAATGTTTCCAGGAGGTTGGAATCTGCCCGCATCATGGCGATTTCTGGATCGCTATCCGAAGGTTTTCCCGGCCAGTCCCAACCGATTTCACGCCAGCTGTGCCATGTCGGCCGGAGCGTCGTGGTGGAAAGGGCTAATACATTGGGATGCTGAATCATCTCATGCTTGGCGACATCCAAATTTTTTCTTATAGCGCCGCTGAGGGGAATATAGATCAGATTTTCTCTGTCGAATCCCAGGTCCCTTTTTTTGATGTATTCCATTTGACGGAAGATAACGGTCGTTCCGATAATCAATGCGATGGAGATGGCAAACTGCATCACAACGAGAATTTTTCTGAAATTTGTGCGGCTTTTTCCTTTTCCTCCAGAGCCCTTGAGTATGTTAACCGGTTTAAAGGAGGACATAAACAGCGCAGGATAGCTCCCTCCGGCAATCCCGGTGAAAAGGATGACGCCTATGATTACCGGCAAAAGGGCTGAGAGTTTGAATGTCAGTTCCTGAGCCATGAGCTGATTGAATACCGGGAGCAAAAAATGGGCGAGCCCAAGTCCCACTGCTGAAGCAAGGAAGGATAAAATAATCGATTCGCCATAAAACTGGACGATGATGTTTCGTCTCAAAGCACCGATCACTTTCCTCATGCCCACTTCCTGCAAACGAGTGCCGGCGCGCGCTGTGGAGAGGTTGATGAAGTTGATGATGGATATGATCAGGATGAATAGAGCGATTATGGCAAACAGGCGAATCCGCTCGATGGCCCCGCCTCCAAAACCCAGGTTATAAAGATGATATTGTGTGAAGGGTTGAAGGAAAAGCTCGACGTCATATTCGGAATGACTCTGTTTTATTCGACCCGCGATACTGGGGATCATATCTTTATAGGATGTGTTTTCTGCAAGCTGGATGAACGTCCAAAAGGCATAATTGATCCAGCGGTTAAGATACCCATTTTCATAGTATGTATCCGCAAATGCGATGGGTAGGAGGAAATCAAACTGGATGGAAGAATTGGTGGGAATATTCTTCATCACACCGGTTACTGTGAAAAGGTATCTGTTCTCCAATCGCAGCGTTTTATCGATCGGATCCTCCTCCCCAAAGTATTTTTCAGCCATTTCTTCGGTCATCAAAAGGGAATTCGGTTGGGATAGCGCTGTTGCTGGATCCCCGGATACAAGAGGAAAATCAAACATCTGCAAAATAGTCGGATCGGCTAGTGTGACATCTTCATTGATCTTTTTCGCTTCATATGAGAAGACAAGATTGATGTCATCGAGGATACGCACGGAATCGACGATTTGAGGAAATTCTTCCTTGAGTGTGGGACCCACCAGGGGAGGACAGACCGGGAAGCGGATTTCCGTGCCGCCAAAATTCCCGTGTGATGCGACAAGATGCAGTGCGTCGGCATTTTTATGGAATTTGTCATAACTCCACTCATGGATAATCCACTGGGAAATCAGGATGAAACAGGTCATCCCGATGACCAAACCGGTGATGTTAATGAAAGAATAACCCTTGTGTCTCTTAATGTTTCTTAAAGCCACTTTTAAATAATTGTTGATCATGATTGCACTCCAGTGACTTTTATTCCGTACACAGCTCGGGATGGATTTGGCGATTTGCATCCAGTACCAGAGATTCGCCTTGAGAGGACCTGATGACTGATAAACCTCGAGGTATTCTTCCCGAAAGTCCCCCACAGATGTAAAGTCTCCTCTATCGGGATAGACGCAGCTGAGGATCCATTCCGCCAGCTTGGGCGGATTTTTATTTTTTTCTTTGGTCACAATTCTTCCTTCAGAACTTTAAGAGGCACCCCGTCCCATAACCCTAAATTTTCATTCATACCGCAGCGAATCGACCGGATTGGCCGCAGCGGCTTTAACCGTGATGAAAAGGACTGTTCCGGCAGCGATCAGAACGGATAACACGCCTGCAAGGATAAAATAGTGGATATCTATGCTGATCCGGTAGGGATAATTCTGAAGAACCGATCGCATAATCATGTACACAATCGGCCAGGCAACAAGATTGCCGGCCAATACCAACCAGATAAAATCCTTGAAAACGAGATTTGTGATATGCACGAACCTGGCACCCAGTATTTTTCGGATTCCAATTTCTTTGGTCCTACGGCTCACAGCAATAGATGTTAATCCCAAAATCCCCATGCAGGCAATCAGGATTGCCAAGAGGGATGAATAAGTGAGGATCACACTCCATTTTTTTTCTGAATTGTATCGTTCTTTCAGGACTTCTTCCTGGAAATAATAAATAAACGGCTTATCCGGCTGCACAGCTTTCCATGAGTCTTCCAAAAATTCCAAAGTGTTTCTGACATCAAGGCTGGATATGCGCACCAATATGTGATCATACGGCCAGGATGGAAGCATATGAAAAATGACAGGATAGATTTCATGGTGCAGGGATCTAAAATTGAAATCTTTCACAACACCGATGATTCTGAGATTATTTGGATATCCTTTTGACGGATCGCCTAGAAATTGGCCAAGAGGAGATTGGAGGCCTAATTCCTCGACCGTTCTTTGGTTTATGATGACGGCCTCTGTATCCGAAGAAATTTCTTTGGAAAAATTTCTTCCCTCAACTATCTGTAATCCTTGAGTATCAAAATAATCATAATCCACACGGATTTGATTGGCCCTGATTGGATTCCCCCCCTTTATTATTCTGGTGTGATTGATTCCCATTCCAAATGGTTGGCTGGATATGGCGACACCATGAACACTGCTGTGTTGGACAATTCTCGACCTGAATAAAGAGACGACTCTATCCCGTGCCTGGTTAGTGTTCTCTTGGATCGAGACTGATATCAAACCTTGTGTATCATATCCAATGTTTTTGTTCATCAAATAACGGAGCTGTTTGGCCAAAAGTAGCGATGATATGATTAACGCCACAGCAAGGGCGAACTGGAAAACAACAAGGCATTTGGTGAAATGTTTTTTCCTGCTCAGTTTCATTCTCCCACTGAATATATGCACTGGATTAAAACTGGACATGATGAGAGCCGGATAGGTGCCTGATAAAACACCTGTCATTAGGGTCATGAAAACAAGGGCGAGGATAATTTTTAAGTTTTTGAAACCACTCAGACTCAACTGTTTTCCTGCCAATTCGTTGAACATGGGGAGGAATAAAAAAGCTACAAAAATGCCAAGAAGCATGGCAAGAGTGCACAAGACGAAAGATTCCCCCCAAAACTGGAAGATCAAATTCTTTTTTTTAGCTCCGCAGACTTTACGCATTCCGACTTCCTTAGACCGGAGAGATGATACACTTACAGACAGATTCATAAAGTTGATGCAGGCAACGAGGAGAATGACAAAGGCAATTCCCGAGAGAATAAACGAGGTTTTAAGGCCCGTACCCGGGGAGGATTTGGGATCCAGGTAAATATCACTCATCCTCTGGATCCCGAGTGAGAACGGGTTCCCACTACCTGTCCAATACTTTCTTTCTTTCATTAGCTGTGCATATGAGCTGAAATACTGGTTCCAGAATGCAGGGAATCTCTGTTTGATATTTTCCACAACAGCGTTCTCACGCAGGAGGACATAGAAATACGTAGAAAAGGAATTCCAGTTCCTCATAGAATCGGAATAGCCTGAGGAAAAAGGGAGATTGGAGGAGTTTATCAACAGGTTGAACTGTAGAGTTGAATTCCCGGGGATATCCCTGGATACACCGGTTACTCTGTATTCCTTTTGATTCTGTCCAAAGGTGACTGTCAGAATTTTTCCAAACGGATTCTCAGACCCAAAATATTTCTGCGCATAACTTTCTGTCAGAACGATAGAGTCATCCTGGGCCAGAGCCGTCGCAGGATTCCCGGCAATCAAGGAGAAAGAAAACATTTCGAAAAATGGGGCATCAGCGAGCCGGAATTGTTCCTGAAAAATTCTATCTTTATACCTTACTAAACCTCTCGAAGTCCTGATCCGTGTGTATGATTGGATCTCCGGGAAATGCTCAGATAAAACTTCCCCCATGACCATGGGCAGCTGCGACTTGTAGGGACGTTCACTGCCGTCCGGATTGCGCCAAACAGCATGAATCCTGTAGAGAGAGTCAATGTTATCATGAAATTTGTCATAACTCAGTTCATCACGGACAAATAAAATAATCATCAAGCTGCAAGCCATACCAATAGCCAATCCTGTAATGTTAATAATAGAATAACCCTTGTGCCTTTTGATGTTTCTGAGTGCGGTTTTTAAATAATTGTTAATCATGATTATGCTCCAATGACTTTTATTCCGTATGAAGCTTGGGATGGATTTGGCGATTTGCATCCAGTACCAGAGATTCGCCTTGAGAGGACCTGATGACTGATAAACCTCGAGGTATTCTTCCTGAAAATCCCCCACAGAAGTGAAATCTCCTCTATCGGGATAGATGGAGCTGAGGATCCATTCCGCCAGTTTGGGCGGATTTTTATTTTTTTCTTTGGTCACAATTCTTCCTTCAGAACTTTAAGAGGCACCCCGTCCCAGACCTCATCCGTGATTCTCTTGATTTCTATCAAAGCCATTATGCCGCTGGGAGTCAGTTTGTAGACTCGTTTTCTTTTTCCACCCCTCTTGGCTGTCGGATCGCTCAGAGTAGACTCCAACAATCCTTTCTTTTCTAACCGGTCCAGAGGGTCATAGACAGCTCCGAAGGACCAGTCATGGCCGGTGGATTTAACAAGCTGTTTTTTGATCGGGACGCAGTAGGCATTTTCTTTAAGCCTCCAGACGGCAAGCAGGACCAGTTCTTCAGGTCTGGAAAGGAATTTCATTTTTGTTTTACCCATTATCTCTGGATAATAGAGAAAATGAAGTTATTTGTCAAGAAAAATATTCTCTGGATAGCGGATAAAAACCCCCCTCTTAATCTTTTTTTAATGAATGGATGACATCTGTGCTCACCCAATAGATTCTATGGTCTGCTGTGTAAAACAGGTATTTCCCATCAGGCGAGATATAGGCGTAACCGTTCATGGCTGGATAGTTGACCTGGCCTCCCAGATCTTTGGGCATTGTCCATGTGTTGTCTTCCTTCTTAAAGCTGACCAAAAGCCGCCGGCGTAATCCCTGTTTGGTTAAAATAAGAAAGCTTTCATCAGGAGCGACTACCGGATAAGCACCGCTGTATCCGGTCAGGATGGTTTCAGGATCCGCATAAGAATTGTTTTTAAGGGGGATACGGGCAATGATGTTTCCATAGGAGATAAAAACAGTTCCTTCCCGCGTTACGGACACGCCGTGCTGGCGCATATCTTTGGGGACAGGCAGTTCCATAGGACGGGGCGCATTCCATCCGGATTCTGTCCGGATCATGCTCCAGTAAGCAACCTCCTCAAGAGAACCGGGTTTGGGCTTGATCCCCGGCCAGTCGTCGGGGAAGGGTCTGGCTGCCCTCCAGATTAACTGCGAGCCATCAGGAGAAAAAAAAGGAGGCCCTCCGAAGTACCCCTTGTTGAATTCCGCTTCTTCGGGTTCAGTCCATCCGGATTTCGTACTGCGTGTGAAGTATATTCTCAAGGAATTCGCGGTAAACCGGCAAAAATAGAACTCCTTTTTGCTGGGAGAAAATGTACCGCCGACAACATTCCTGTTCGAGATGAAATTCGGAGAGAAAATTTTCGGTGTTGTTCCCGGAGGTTCTTCCCCGAGATAATCCCCTGTGGGTTGTGGTGCAAACGCTGCCAGTAGGATTCCGGATATAAGGATTACACCTACAATAAGTGGTTTGAACTTCATGGCCTGCTCCTCAACTCACTTTTTATATGTCTATTCAGATATTATGAATAGATAAGCAGGCAAAGTCAATCCATTTATTCTTGGAACATCAACTGGAAAATTGGCATTTTAAGCGGTTACATGAGATGAGTCATTAACAGCGCTCATGCTTTATCAATAAACTATAAGTATTTCCTTTTTTGACTGGCTCCCAATCCTCCTAATTTCCCTTTATTTCCACCTGCTGACATCCTAAATGAGGATATTACACACCAAAATGACATGCCCAACAACTCAAAAAGCAATACAGATAGGCCGAAATCTCTGAACGATAAAGTTTAAGCTAGACTCTTTCCTTGATTCAGCAAAAAGCAGCCGTAGGGCCCTCAGAAATGCTCCCTCCTCTCTTCTGCCGCCATCAAGAGTTCCTGCTGGATAATTTAGAGTTTTCGGATTTGATTTTTGGTTCTACGTGCGGAAAGAAATAATACTTGCCTGAACAGGCCAGTACAGGTTATTTACGCATTTTTACAGGATGTTTGGCGCCATCACTGTCGTGCCAGAAAAATTCAGTGACTTTCCCTTTCTCATCCCTAGAAAACTGAACCCTGAATTTTTCTTCTTTTTTTTCCCTGTACTTGAATTGATCGTTGCCCATTGGAACTAATTCAAGTTTATTATCTTGCCATTGTTCATACAGCTTCCCACATTCAAGTATGAATTCTACATTTCCATAAATACCAACATATTCAGATAGTGCTTCATCATCAAGAACCACAGGGTCGAGGTCTGCCGCATATCCGGAAAGAATCCACTCGAGTCTATATCTTTTTTCTTTATTCGATTCTGTCTCCAATAACTTTTTACATGCTTCTCTATTCGCAGTCATAAGTGCTTTTCCTGCTGGCACCGCAATATCCGGAATGACACCGTCAAGGTAATTTGTTTTCGAATAGGGAACGAAGGAACTTGTGTAGGGGACTTTTAGATTAATCGACAATTCTGGGTAGCTCTGATACTGCACTCCATGGGCACCACCTTTTGTTTTTTCGCCAATAAGTACAGCTCTTCCCATTTGCTGTAATTGATATGAAAAACCCTCTGCGGCAGAATAAGTATTTCTGCTGAGAAGTATATAAATCGGAACTTCAGAAATCCGTGGGCCAGGCACCCAGGTTTGAGTCCAAATTTGTTCTGTTTTATCATCTTTGCGGGTGTAGCAGTCATACAGATGCCTGCTTTTATCAAAAAAGTAGCTACTTAAGAATTGGTCCATATCTGTGTCGCCTCCACCGTTGGCGCGAAGGTCGATGATCAAAGCATCGCAGTGGGCCACAAAATTCATAGCGGCAATGGCTGTCGGTCCCGCGCTCTTTGGATTATTGAAGGAATTAAGTTCAATGTAACCGATATTGCCAAGCATTATTTCAACTTTTTGGAATCCATAATTTTTATACGGAGAGCCTAATCGCGTCTCAGCCAATAAGTCATCAGGTAATTTTTCATACGGTGTTACCTTGATGTGGAGGTCGTTTGACCGTGAGCGCAGGTCAGTTGTTAATTGAGAAGTAAATTTGACCAAATCGGTGAATTTATCATATTCGCCCTTTTTGCGCTTTTCTTTAATGTATTTTATCATGTCCGCTGCAACATCAGGCAAAGGATAGTATTCGTCAAACACCTCCACAATCTTGTCGATGATTGCAGTGCGCTTTTCAGCAGTTAACAGATAATCTATCTCAGCACTTATATCTTGAGAAAATGCATGATTTGATAAAAAAATAACAGCCAATGCCAACAAAAGACTTGAGATGGTTTTGATTTTTATTTTCATGAATATGCCCTCTCTTTTCAGTAAATGGTCCATTGGCTGTGCCTTTCTAACCGGATAATTTTTTAAGCATGGTTCCTCAAACATTGACACTATTTTCTTTATATTGAAGCCATCTTTGATAGTCATCGCCGTCAATGAGGGAAAACATATATGAGTGTTTTTCCTGCTCTAATTGTTAGACGTCACTTATAGACAAAAGGTTATATTGGCCCTAAGCCAGAATAATAAAAATTCCCCATATCAACTTCTCGAAAGAGAAAAGTCTGGATTTTGCCGCTGGGGTATCCGGTCTTCGACATTTTTTTTGTATGATGAAGCACTTCCAATGCTCCGCTTAAAAACAGAGCATTTGGCTTGCTTTATTCAAGCCAGAGTGGTAAGGAAAACCCAGAGGAGGTGGCGATGGCACAACGATACCAGCGGATGTTTTTAATATGTTTGGGGATTTTCCTGTGCGGCGTGACACTTTTCGCCGGGATTTTCACCAAAGAAGAATATGCGGCCCGCCGGGCAAGGCTGATGGAAAAGATCCCGGATGGGGCGGCGATCATTTTCGGTGCCAAGTTGAGGGTGGACTACAATGAGTATTACCAGAATAACGATTTCATCTACTTCACAGGAGTCGAAATCCCAGATGCGGTTCTCATCATCGATGGGGTGCGGAAAGAGAGCATCCTTTTTTACACCACCTCAGAGAGCCAGGCCCGAAGTCTGGGAATCAGCCTGGACATTATCCGCCAGCCGAAAGAAGTCACGGGTATAAAAAGTATATATCCCCGGGAGGAATTTTCCGGCTTCTTGAGCGGACTGGCAGAGGGCTCGGGGGTTTTTTACACACCGTTCAAACCCGAGGAGCTGATGCGGGAGTGCAGCCGGGAAAAATTCCGGACTCTGCAGCGCACCATGACCTTTGACATCTGGGACGGCCGGTTGACGCGGGAGATGCAGTTCGTCAAGCGTCTGGAGGAACTTCTTCCTCAGGTGGAGGTGCGGGACTGTTCGCCGCTGATCTGGGACCTGCGTATCATCAAATCCCCTGCGGAAATAGAGGTGATGCGCAAGGCTGCGCAAATCGCCGTCAAAGCCCACATCGAGATGATAAAAGCCACCCGGCCCGGCATGTATGAGTATGAGCTGGCCGCGCTTTATGAATATTTAGTCAAGAAGGAAGGCGCCCAGGATCTAGCGTATCACGCGATCATCAGCTCAGGAGAGAATCATCCGTATCTGCATTATTATAAGCACGACCGGCTCCTCCAGGATGGGGATTTCCTGGTCATCGATGTGGGTCCGGATTATGCCTACTATGATATCGACATCACGGTCTCTTATCCTGTAAACGGCAAGTTCACCCCGCGGCAGATGGAAGTGTATGAAGCCTGCAATGCCGTGCACGAGGCATGCATGAAGGTCTACCGGCCCGGGCTGACGCGGGAACAGTGCCGCCAGGAAGTGCGGGAGATCCTGGAGAAGCAGGGATTCGATCTCACCAAGGATTATTTCAAGCGGATGAGAGGCGGTTTCGGCCACTACGTCGGAATGGCTGTCCATGATGTGGGGGGAGGCCCTTCGGTTCTCAAGCCCGGCATGGTCTTTGCCAACGAACCACTGTTTGTGTTGCGGGACGAGAACCTGGGGGTAAGGGTTGAAGACACCATCCTGATTACTGAGGATGGCTGCGAGAATCTGACTGCCGGCATCCCCCGCACGGTCAAGGATATCGAAGCCCTGATGAAGAAGCCCGGCATCATCCAGATATTGAAAAAAGCCGGCATTTACTGAGCTTCTGGTTATTCTATTTTATTCTCTGAATTGTTTTTCTATTGATTTTTCCCCGAGAATCAAATAACACTATTTCAATAGTTTTTGATTCTGGAGATATTCTAAAATAGAGTCTGTAATCATCAACCTTTTCTCTAAAAATACTTTTCTTTCCTTGGACCTTTCTTACCTCTCCTCCAAAAGGATTCTCTTGAAGATGTTCGAGTCTCGAAATGATTTTTTCTTGAACTTTCATATCGAGAGCCTCAATGTTTTTTCGTGCACTGTTCGAAATTTTACTTATCACCCACGTTTCTTTTTTCGAAGTCACGCTTGAGTTCCTCGAATGTGGTGAATTTTCCCTTCTCAATCTCCTCCATGCCCGCTTTGACTTTTTTCCATTCTTCCTCACTAATTTTGACGCTCTCGATCTCGTCTTTTATCAATCTTCTTATGAATTCTCTGATTTTTCCTGTTTTGCTGTATCCTTTCTCGTTACAAATTGCGTCGAAAGCTTTGTATTCTTCTTCGGGGAGCCGCAGAGTTATACTTTTTAGCTGACTCATATTGCCTCCATGATTCATCAAAATTGGCCATAACTAAAAAAGGTATTCGTAGTATGCAATAAATATAATGCAATTTAATGCATTTGTCAAATATGGGGAATATGGGATTAAAGGATTTGGACAACAGCAAATGAATATCCTGGACTCACACTCACTCACTCATGCTTCAGGCTGTCGGCGGGATTGGCTCTTGCTGCCCTCAGAGTCTGCAGGCTGACTGTGAGCATAGCCACACCCAGGCCGATCGCTGCGGAGAGAAGGAAAACCCAGATCTCGATACCGGCCCGGTAGGCGAACTTTCGGATCCAGGCATGCATGGTGAAATAGGCGATGGGCCAGGCAATGAGGGTGGCGGCAGCGATCCACTTAAGGAAATCCTGGTTGAGGAGCGCCACGATGCCGGCTGTGGATGAGCCCAGGACCTTGCGGATCCCGATCTCCTTGGTCTTTTGTTCGGCGATGAAGGAGGCCAGGCCGAAAAGCCCCAGACAGGCGATAAACACGGCCAGGACCGCAAAGGACTTGAAGATTTTCTCCAGCCTCGCTTCACTGCTGTACAGATCGTGGAAATCCTCGTCCAGGAACCGGTACTCGAAGGGATAGCCCAGGTTCATCTCTTTCCAGGTCTTTTCCAGAGAAGCTAAAGTCCCAGACACGTTTTCGGAGCGGAACTTCACATACATACGCCTCAGCCAATCGGGAAACATCTTAAAGACAAGCGGATCGATCTTTTGACGGAGGCTCTGGAAATGGGCATCCTTCATGACACCGATGATCCGGCCGTCAATATTCCAGAACCCGAACCTCTTTCCCACCACGGGTTTCTCAAGCCCCATCCGTCTGACGGCTTCCTCATTGACGATAAAGGCCGTTTCAGGGTCGGTCGCATATTCCCGCGAAAAGCTCCGGCCTTCAACCAGGGGGACTTCGAAAGTCTCGATATAATCGTAATCCACAAAATCAGCCTTGATCTCCATTTTTGCATCAGGCGGTTTCCCTTCCCACTCCGGTGTTCCGGGGCTGCTCTGGATGTCGTTGGGAAGAGTCATGGAGGCTGTGACGTGGAGGACATCTGGATTTTGCAGGAACCGTTCGCGGATGGCACCGTATTTGCCGTGAAGTTCACCGTGGATGCTCAAATGGATGATGTGCTCGCGGTTAAAACCCAGATCGATGTTTCTTATATAGGAGAGCTGGCGGGAAATGATGAGCGTTCCGATGATGAGAAAAACAGACAGCGAAAACTGGAAAATAACCAGAATCTTTCTGAACAGCGGGTTGGCCCCAGAGGAGCTCATCGTGCCTTTGAGGATTCGGACCGGCTGGAATGAGGACAGAAACAGGGCCGGGTAGCTCCCGGAACAGATGCCAGTCAGAAGAGCCAGCCCGATAAATCCGAGTAAGAGAGTGGGATTGTTCCTCCAGGCTGAGGCGAGCTGTTTGCCGGAGAGAGTGTTGAACAGCGGAAGCAGAAACTCCAAGAGAAAAAGGGCGATTACTAGCGCAATAAAAGCCATCAGGACCGACTCGCCGAAAAACTGCCGGATGAGCTGCGGCCGGTTCGCTCCCACGACTTTCCTCAACCCGACTTCCTTGGCCCGGTTGGCTGAGCGGGCCGTGGTGAGGTTCATGAAATTGACGCAGGCGATGAGCAGGACGAATACCGCCAGGGCGCTGAAGATCCAGACATATTTGATATCGCCCCTGTTGTCGAGATCATGGCCCAGGTTGGAAAAAAGGTGGATGTCGGTGAGAGGCTGGAGAACCAGCTCGTCTGTGTCCTCATCGTCATATTTTTTGAGGTAGCTTATGAGTTTCTGGTTGAGGTTCTCGGCGGAGGCGGATGGCTCCAGCATGACAAAGGTGTGAAAGGAATTGAATCCCCAGTTATCCCTGTGGACTTCCCCGATAAATTCCTTGAGGATGATTTCAAAGGGGCATAGGAGGTCGAATTCAAGGCTTGAATTCAGGGATTCGTTACGGATTATGCCGGTGACAATGACATCGAAAGTGTTGTTGACCGTAAGGATTTTTCCGATGGGGTCTTCTTCTCCGAAGTATTTGTCCGCTGTTTTTTCCGTGAGGACGACAGAGTAAGGATTTTCGAAGACAGTCTCCGGGTCGCCTTTCACCAGAGGGAAGGAGAACATGGCGAAAAAATCAGGGTCGGCATGCCTGAAACCTGGCTCGTTGAAACTCTTGTCTTTATAGGTCACGAGGCTTTTGCGCCACCAGCCGAACCGGGTGGACTTGTCAACTTCAGGAAAATCTCCTTTAAGGGCCGCGGCCATGGGCGGAGGAGTCAGGACGCTCGTGGAACCTTCCTGCGTGGAGGCCTCATCGCGATAGACCCTGTAAATCCGGCTGGCGTTGGTGTTGAAACGGTCGAAGCTCCATTCATCCACCACCCAGAGAACGATCAGCATACAAACGGTAAGGCCGATGGCTAAGCCGGAAATATTGATAAAAGAGTATCCTTTTTGGCGGCGGATCGAGCGCAGGGCGGTCTTTATGTAATTCCAGATGAGAGCCGGCATGAAGCGGCCGGGGCGCAGGGGGGAACGGCGGTTGAGCATGACGAGACGGTTTTTGTTGTATTCTGCCGCGATGCTTTCAGCTGTGCCCACCAGGGATACAGCCTGGCGGAAAGCCGCTTCTTCCGAAAGCCCCGCCTCTCTCTGGGTCTCATAGGCGTCACGAAGGAGGAACTCAATGTCGGCGACGAATCCGTCCTCAAACACTTCGTGTTTATTTAAACTTTTTTTCCATTTCTTGATTTCTTTTTCCAGGTCGAACATGATTCCTCTTTCTGTTTTTAATCTTCGGTCGGAATCGGCTTTGCCAGCCGGGACAATGCCTGCCAGACATTCCGCCAGCTGACGAGTTCCGATGCCAGTTCCTTGCGGCCCTTCTCGGTGATGGTATAGTAGCGGCGGGGCCGGCTTTTTCCCGAAAGCTTCCATTGGGAAGTGATCAGGTCATCCATCTCCATTCTCTGGAGGACCGGATAGAGCATTCCGTACGTCCATTCAAGATGCCCTCCCGAATGGTCTTTAACTTTCTGGATAATGTTGTAGCCATAATCCTCTCCTCTGGAGAGAATCGCCAGGATGATGGGCCGGGTTGATGCGGCCATCAAAGTTTTTGATATCATTCTCTATCTCCTATTCGAAGATATATTCGCAATCTATATATGCATTTTTTATGCCAAATAAAGGCTCCAGGGTCAGCCGGAGGAAGGAGGATTCAGTGCACGGGAGGTTTGTTCGTTTCTGAAACAGCGACTGTTCGATTTTGGACAGGACATGGATGTGTGCCTGATTACTCAAGCGGCTGTCCAGCCCATGAGACTTGGAAGTGCATAAACTGAGATAACAAAAGAAAATATCGTGACATATGACGATATCGTGAAATACGGCATCAAGCATCATTCTTATAGACAACCTTAATGGAAGACGAATTTCCTGTTTTTTTTGTGGGATTTTCCTTGAAAGAAACGTCAATAGAGTAGAATGTACTCAAAAAGGAGACGGATGCTGTGACGGAACAACAGTGGCTGACGATGTACCGGGAAACGGTCCATCCTCTCTACAGGTATATGGCCAGGCGCACAAGGGGGAATCGGGAATTGACCGAAGACATCGTACAGGAATCCTACCTGAGAGCCCTGGATAGCTGGAAGCGCAAAACCGTACCGGATTCTCCCCTGGCCTGGTTGAAACGCGTGGCCAGAAATATTTTGATTGATTATCTGAGGCGAAAAAGATGGGTCAATAAAGGGGATTTAGACCTTAACCCAGACAGCGGCAATCAGACATCAGAGGATCAGTTCGAATCTCTGGAGATATTTTTGGCTATCTCTACCCTGGGTCGAAAAAAGGCCAGAATTCTTGAGGCTTTCTATTACGACGGGATGAGTGTCAGGGAGATAGCTAACGAGATGGCCATCTCGGAAAGAGCAGTTGAAGGACAATTGAGGCGGGCCCGCCAGTCTTTGAAATCGCTGCTTCCTGATTCAAAACCAAATGGAGGAAAAGATGAATGATATTTACGAACCCAATAACAAGTTTCTGGAGAGGCTGGAATGGCAGTTGTCCTCGGAATACCGAAGGGCAAGCCGTTTGAGATTCTCGTCCGGAAAAATCGCCGTTCCACGGAGAGTGGTCGCGGTAGCGGGCATATTGGGTATCCTGATGACCGGTGTAACCGTGATCAAAGCGGCTGAGTACATTCAGGATTCCTGGCGCAAAAAGATAGAAATTGCCAGGGCTGAAACGGAGATAAAGCTGAGAAAGGCTCACTTGGAATCCACCAGAGAGAGAGCATCCCGGGCTGAAACACGGTTTTCAAACGGATTGATCCGGGAAGATGAATACCGAATGATACAAATCGCAGTAGAGAGAGCCGAGCTGGATGTGAAGAAATCGCTGTTGAACCTGGATGAAGTGAAAGCATCCGGTGAAATTCCGCGGAACGAACTGTATGCTCCTCTGGTCGGCGGCCGTGATTTTGTCAGCGAGCGGTTGAAGATTGAGATTGAGATGATTGAACTGGATTCAGAACAGTTCAGGACCAATGTAGAGAGGCTCAAGCAGTTGGTTGAGAAGAATTTAGCTCGAGGGGATGAGTTGAATCAGATTCAGGCGGAAATTGCGTCCCGAAAGGTGATGATCGACAAGATCCAAGAACGGCTTGAATTACGAAAACGTTTTGTCGCCAGGGAAATCACGGCGCAGGAGGTTGAAATCAAGGACCGGATGACCGTTGCGGAAAGGAATTTGCATCTGGCTCAATCAAAAGTAGATTCTTTGAAGGAAAGACTGATGCGGCTAAAAAGCCTTGAAGCTCAGAGGATGATTTCTCCGATGGAGGTCAAGCAGATGCAGTATGCTCTGGATGCCGCTCAAGCCGAACTGGAACTTGCCACCCGGGAGTTGGATGTCCTTAGAAAGCTCAAGTAAAGGACAGCTTTTTCTGTTTCATCTGCCACCAACAGGGATCGATCAGGTGATCGATCCCTGTTGATCCATCAACCATTTGGATTTATTTCACTGCACCCTCAGGTTTTGTTATTCAGCAAAATAAAAATTAACCGTGGCCGCAAAAATTAAATAAATAAGGGTGAGAGATTGGATATTCGTTTTAAGGGAGAATGAGAAAAACGAATTTCCTGTCTATTATTGCCTGGATGGAATATAATTTTTATGAAGCTCACAAGCCAAAAGGAGGCTGGTGTGAGAAGAACAATATTTTGCTTCTTTTTCGCAGCTTTTTTCTTTACCTGTGCGGTTCTCGCTCAGAAGGAAGATATCCCGGTAAAAGGAACTGTTCCCTTTGAGCTCAAGGAGCATTGCATCATTATCCAAGCAAAGGTTAACAGCTCTTCCAGAACATATGACTTTCTCCTGGACACCGGAGCTTTGACTTTTGTCGATAAAGAGATAGCCCGGGAATTAGACCTCAAGACGAGAGGGAATATGGCGAAAATGGACACCCTGGAGATGGGGGAGGTGTCCATTCCCAACATCTTTGCCTTTACGACTTTCAACCCGGAAGCGTTCAGGAAGCACGGCATAACATTTGACGGAATCATCGGTTCGAATCTTTTGGAAAGGTTCAAAGTCACTCTGGATTATCGAAATCAGCGAATGATTATCTCCCCTGATGAAGAAACCATGGGACTAAGCGCCAGCGGCTATCGATGCAAATTCACAAACCACCCGGTCAATTATGCGCCTCTGGTCGATTGCACAATCAACGGCAATGTCCGGGTGAAAGCCATGGTCGACACCGGTCAGCCTTATTCGGTTGTTTTCCCCCTCGATTATCTTGACAAATTAAGTGCCAGGGATAGCCGGCACCTCGTGAAATCGAAGGGGATCATGATCAAATGGCCGAACACAAAGACCACAGATTCCTATATCTGGAGACTGGAGCGGTTTGAAATGGAAAACCTGAAGACGAACAATCTGATATGCTGTTTTGCAGAGCTCCCTCGCCTTCTTTCTCTTCCCCTGCTGGGAAGAGATTATTTGGCTCAGTTCCTGATAACCATCGATTATCCCAATGACGAGATTCTTTTTGTGCCCTACGGAGATGCTCAATTTGTCGACAATTTTTTCTCTTTCGGCATCAATCTCGGCAGAGGAGAAAACAACACAATAGTGGTTGAAGGATTGTGGACAGGAGGGCCGGCAGACAGAGCCGGCATCCGGGTCGGCGATGAGATCGTGGGGTGCAGCTCCATGCCTGTCAGCAGCGATGATATTTTTGAATTAAGACAGCTCCTCAAAGATGAAAACCTAAAAGAAGTCAATCTTGCCGTCAAAGACAAAGAAGGTCAGCATGGAGTCAATTTGCGTAAAGAAATGCTGCTGGATAGAAAGAATCTTTAGCGTTTTAAAACGTGATTGAATAATTTTTCCTTGTTATTCACAACAATGCGTTGCTTTCCAATACGGTCAGATGGACAGGTATTTCTGATCATTAGATTTTTAGAGAAAAGCAACGAATATCAAAGAAATGGCGTCTTATTAAATGACAGGATGCATTGCAAGTGCTTCACTATACAAAACAGCAGTCTAAGATTGGATTGCGCATCGGCAAAGTCCGGACTTTTCTCTTTCACGAAGTTGCCAGGGGGAATATTTATTTCTGTTCGCACACGGACATTAACTGTTAATAAATGATACATGGATGTTTCATTAGTGGTAGAAAATCCCAGGAAGATGAAATTGGCATATTTATTGCTTATAGAAAAGTGGGAATGTGCGATTTGTTCAGGTGTGAACATAAATTGATGACTACTTCCATACGGAGGGAAACATGAAAAAAACACTATTATGTCTGGGAATCCTTTTCTGCATGTTGACGAGTACTCTCCTCACGCAGGATATCGTCAAAGGAAAATGGAAAGCTGAAGTCCAGGATGAAATGATCTGGATGCGGTTTCGGTTCCTGGATGAAGATGATTTTCACGAGGGCTGGAACTACTCCAGCCACTACAAAAAGAGCGATTTTTCAGGCCTGCAGTGGGATAAGGAGCATACCTTCAAGATGATGCGGGAAGCCGGTACGATCATTTTCAACGGAAAATTTACCGGCGATAAAGGTTCTGGGGATTTTACTTTCCAGGCGGATCAAAGATTTGAGAAATTCCTCAAAGACAAGGGTTTTGAAGAGATAACGACGAAAAGAATGTGGGTTCTCTGCCTGAATGATGTCACCCGGAAGTACGTGAATGACTTGTCCGCACTCGGTTATTCGGATATTTCCCTGTCTCGACTCATCTCTTTTGCCATTCATGATGTCACGATCGATTTCATCAAAGACATTCACGCTCTCGGCTATAAAGACATCACTCCCTCAAAGCTCCTCAGCTTCCGTATCCATGATGTCGATCCCGGCTACATTCAAAGCATCCATAAACTTGGCTATCCAGATATATCGCCTGAGAAACTCATCTCTTTTGCCGTTCATGAGGTCACAGCTCAATTCATCAAAGATATGAATTCCCT
>Ga0180438_10002740_pt1 | contig 27941 bp, 23 predicted proteins | sample SS_ome_12_FD_132455 | JGI IMG/M metagenome (GOLD analysis project Ga0180438, IMG submission 132455) | Hypersaline lake sediment archaeal communities from the Salton Sea, California, USA - SS_3_D_2 metaG | ecosystem: Environmental > Aquatic > Non-marine Saline and Alkaline > Hypersaline >...
GGTTGGGTGGTGAGGATTTTGTATATGGACGGATTCTTCGAGGAAGGGGGGGGCGACGATCATGCCAGGGAAGCGCTGGAACAATGCTCGTTTTCTGGTAAACCTACCGGATCATGAAGGTGTGGAAAGGAAGAAACGATGAAGAGGTTTTGGTCTTCGCCTTGGGGGATAGTGAGCGCCGGGCTATTTGTGGGCGTGTTCGCTCCGCTGCTCCAGAAATGGGGCAACCCCGGCAATATGGGTATTTGTGTGGCCTGCTTCGAGCGGGACATCGCAGGGGCCTTGGGGCTCCACCGGGCTGGGGTGGTGCAGTACTTGCGGCCGGAGATCATGGGCTTCGTCTTCGGGGCCCTCATCGCGGCCTTCGCTTTCAAGGAGTTCAAACCCAGGGTGGGGTCCGCTCCTATCGTACGCTTTGTACTCGGGTTCTTCGCCATGGTCGGGGCGCTCGTGTTTCTGGGTTGTCCTTGGCGAGCGGTGCTGCGTCTGGTCGCAGGCGACCTCAATGCGGTACCTGCGCTCTTGGGTCTTGTCACGGGAATCGCCATCGGCGTGATGTTCATGCGGATGGGCTACAGCCTGGGGCGTAGCTACAAGACCTACACCGCTGTGGGATGGATTCTGCCGGTGATCATGATCGTGCTGCTTGTGCTGCGTGTCCTGGAGTTTAGTTTTACGGAAGACGGACCCATCTTCTTCAGTGCGGAGGGGCCGGGCGCGATGTATGCCCCTTGGTTGATCTCCCTCGCTGTGGGTATGGGTATCGGTTTCCTGGCCCAACGCACTCGCTTCTGCACCATGGGCTCTCTCAGGGATCTGATGCTCATCCGTGATCCCCACCTGTTCTGGGGTCTCTTGACCTTCGCGGGAGCAGCTCTGGTAATGAACCTGTTTCTGGGCCAGTTCAACCTCGGCTTCGAGGGGCAGCCCGTGGCTCACACCAACCATCTGTGGAACTTCGGAGGGATGGTGCTGGCGGGCCTAGCCTTTGCCCTAGCGGGCGGCTGCCCCGGGCGGCAGATCTTCATGTCCGGCGAGGGCGACGGAGACGCTGCCATATTCGTGATCGGCATGATCGTGGGAGCGGGCTTCGCCCACAACTTCGGTATGGCTAGCTCGCCGACTGGACCAGGCCCTTGGGGTTCCGCCGCTGTGATCGTGGGGCTCGTGGTCTGCGTCCTTATCGGTCTGACCATGAGAGAACGGATGGACTAATTGCTTCTCTGGAGGGGAGCTTGTGATGAGCGATCAACTCGTTGATGCACGTGGGCTATCTTGCCCACAGCCGGTTATTCTGAGCCGAGGAGCTGTCAAGAAGCTGGAGAGTGGTGGCACCGTCGAGGTACTGGTGGATACGGTTACTTCTCGCGACAACGTCAGGCGAGCGGTGGAGAATGTGGGGTGTACTGTAGAGATTCAAGAGGAGGGTGACGAGTTCCGGCTGATCATCAAGAAGTAGGCGTGGAAACTGCGGCGGGGCTGGGCGGGTGCCTTAGCGCGCGTCCAGCCCTACGACCCGGGCAGCGGTGGAGAGGGATCACTGTGGATGCTGGTTGGGAGGGACCGGAGGCTCAGGCCTCGGCGTCGGGGCCTGGGGAGTGGATGAAGCAGGACGGGTCCTCGGCCAGGTAGTCACCACTCGTGGCCCAGGCGCGGCCCCGGCAGCCTCCACACAGGCGTCTGTACTCGCACTCGCCGCATCGTCCTTGGAGGAGTTCCTCCCTCTGTCTGAGATCTTGGAGGATGGGGGATGCGCTCCAGATGCTGGAGAAGGGCGTCTCACGCACGTTGCCGCAGCTGATCTCGATGAAGGGGCACGGCCATACGTCGCCGTTGGGCTTGACGTAGACGAACCCTCGGCCGGCGGAGCAGCCATGGAAGACAGTCTCCCCCAGGCGCAGAAGGGGGCCACCGCGAATACCGGCGCGCTGTAGGAGGAAAGGCCAGTATTGCGGACCTGCCACCGGTTCCATGATGGCATGGGTGGTACGCTGAGCTTCGACCATGAACCGGATGAGACGCTCGTTGGCGCCCAGGTCGAGGGCGGCTTCCTCGATGCCGCGGCCTCGCCCAACAGGCACCAGTTGATACATCAACAGGATACCGGTACCCAGTTCCTCCACGAGGGCCATCAGGGGCTCCAATTGGTCGAGGTTGTACTCCATCGCTGTGATGTTGATGTGGAGCAGAATGCCGGCTCGCCGCAGAGCGCGGATGCCCTCGAGAGTGGCTTCGAAGGTCCCAGGCTGGCCCCGGACGTAGTCGTGGGTCTCGGCGTCAAAGCCGTCGAGGCTAACGGCGGCGATGACCAAACCGTAGCGTCGAAGGCGCTCGGCTACCTCGTCGTCGATGAGGGTGGCGTTCGTGGCCATGGTGTTGGTGAAGCCCAACCCTTGGGAGTAGGCCAGGAGTTCGAACAGATCGGGACGGACCAGCGGCTCGCCGCCGGTATAGGCCATCATGCGGAATTCGCTGACCTGAGCCAGTTGATCGATGAGACGCTTGGCCTCCTCGGTGATGAGTTCATCTGGGGCGCGCTTGCCCCCGGAGGCATGGCAGTGTATGCAGTGGAGATTGCAGGCGGTGGTCATCTCCCAGACGGGGTGAGCAGGGAAACCGATACAGCCCATGCCCAGGGATCCCGCGGCGCCGGGCAGGCACTTGAGCCCATACGTGCGAATCCAACTGGGCAACTCTTTCCAGCGTGCCAGGGCGCCCACATAAAGGGCGCTCATCATCTGCCGCAGGATCAGCGTGGGGGGCGACCAGTAGGGTCGCACTTTGCGCTCCGGCGGTTGACCCCACTCTGGCAACCAGTGTTCCATTCTAGAACCTCACGAAAGTCAGTATGTACGCTGCTGTGGTACCCAGGTTGACCAGCAAGTTTGCACCACACAGCTTCTCGAGTGTCTCCCGATCTCGCCAGCGTTCACGGATCACAAGGACGGAGAGCACCAGCGAGAGGAGCAATACGGGAATGTAGATCAGTAGGACTCGCGCGGGCACACCTCGATGGACAGAGAACAGCATGGCTGCCCAACTCCCGGCGCTGGCCAGACCGTAGACGAGAGATGCCCTCTTGCGTCCCAGTCGGACCGCGAGATTCGTCTTGGCGGTTGTGGAGTCTGCGGGGTAGTCCGGGAACTCATTGAGCAGAATCACGTTGAGGATGGTGAGGCCTACTGGGATAGCCAGCCAGTGCACTACCGGTGCGATCCCGCCGACCTGGAGGTAGTAGCCCACGGCTATGGGCAGCCAGCCGTAGCAGAAAGCGATCCATAGCTCGCCCAGCCCCGTAGCCACCCAACGGACTGGGCGGGTAGAGTAGAAGAATCCGCCCAGCAGGCCCAGGGCGCAGAAGGGGACAGTCCGTGGCCCCGTCCCGTACACCAGCTGAAGAATCACGGCCACCGCTAGAGCCAGCAAGAGACATGCTACCGAGGCCGAAATCACTGCGCGGCGGGGAAGGAGGCCGCGCTGTAGGACACCGGAACCCCCGGCGAAGCGACTTGGGGTCAACGAGGTGGATACAAGATCCTCGGCGTGATCCCAGTACTCGCCAGCATAGTAGGTCGACAGCATGACGAGCACCACACCTGCTGTGCCCCAGGCGAAGATGTCCCATTGGAGGACTCCGGTAAGATGCCAGGCCACCACGGAGCCCAGAAAGAAGGGTAGGATGCCCACGGTATGGAATGGGGGGCGCGACAGGGCGAACCAGGCGCGCATTTTGTCGATCATGATGGTGCTCCACCACGATGGCGGACAGCAAGTCTAGCTTGGCCTCGAGCATTGCCCAACCTTACCCGCTCTGGTAGAATGGTTGGCGCCTGACGACCGTCCGGGAGAAGAATGAATGGGGAGCGACCAAACGTGAGAGAATGGAGATCTGTGAGGATCGAGTTAAGCGTCCAGTTGGTGGCCTTTGTGGTGCTGGTGACCTGTGTTTCGCTCTTGTGGAGATACAACCTGATTCTGCTGCTCGTGATGGCGGCCATCTGCGGAATCGCGCTGGCTCGCTGGCACGAACGGTTCGATCTATGCTTCTTCTTGGTCATCGCTGTACTGGGAACTATGGCCGAGATGGTATTCGTGTACTTCGGTGTATGGGAGTATGCCAACCCCACGTTCATGGACGTTCCTGTCTGGTTTCCACTGGCCTTCGGAACCACTGGGCTTATCGGCGGGCGGCTGGCGCGCACCATGACCACCATATGGAACCTTGTCAATCCGGAGGGGGATGCTCCGGCGTAGGGCTCTCCCTCAGTACCCGCGGTCCAGGTATACCTTCCGACAGCGGCGGCCCTTGGCTCACTACCGTCCGCCGTCCTCCCGACCCGCCTGGCCCGTCAATATAACGCGAAGCAGGACAAAGAGTGGCAGTAGTCTAAGCCAACCTTTCGAGCAAGGCAAGTGCAAGCAGTGGTGTACCGCATTATGGTAGTAATGGGAAGCAACGGTCGTTTGCAGATGGTGTTTCGCCAGCATTGGAGTAGAAGGTCGATGGCAGGTGCCAGTGTTGGCCACGATGGCGGCCGGGAGCAGAAAAGCACTTGAACCAGCTCCGGCCGACCGGTATAATCAAGACGGACACACGCACTGCCCCACAACGCGTCCCGAGTGGGAGGAAAGCAAGAGGCCGGACAACCGGCGGGCGGCGAGGCGAGCGGCCCCAGGAGCGACCGAATGCGAGCTATGACCATTTCCCCTGGTGGGGGTGACACCAATGTCTGCGGCTGATACCCTGAGAGGACTCTACCACCTCTTCACGGACCGTAAGACCGGGCACGTAGAGACGGTGTCGCCCAAGCCGCGCAAGACTGCCCCCTGGCTTAAGGACGGCCAGCCCTTGGTCAGCAAGGTGCAGGCATCCGGAGACATCAGGGGGGATGTGGCAGAGTGCCTAGGCCTGCTGGGGGGGCTAGACAGAGCCATCTCCCCCGGCGACAAGGTGCTGGTCAAACCCAACTTCAACAGTCCGGACCCCTTTCCTGGCTCCACAGACCTGGGGTTCCTGCAAGCTGTTCTGGAAATCCTCAAGGAAACAGGAGCGGAGATCGTGGTGGGTGAAAGCGCCGGTGGCATCTGGAGGCCCACCCGCAATACCGTCGCCAAACTTGGGGCGCTGGATCTGCTGGAGGAGCTGGGCGTAGGGTTCGTGGCCTTCGATGCCGGGGAGACGGACTGGGTGGAGGTTCCCATAGAGGGCGAATTCCTTCCAGCGGTGACCGTACCCAGGGTCGCCTACGAAGCGGACAGGCTGGTCTATCTGCCCTGCATGAAGACCCACAAGTACGCTCGCTTCACCCTCGCGCTCAAGCTGTACATGGGGTTCGTGCACCCCGCGGATCGCCTGGGATTCCACAGGAGCAATCTGGAGCAGAAGGTATCGGAGATCAATCTGGCCTGGCAGCCTGATCTGATCGTGATGGATGGCCGCAAGGCCTTTGTGGCCGGGGGGCCGGAGAGGGGCCAATTGGTGGAACCGGGGATCATCATGGCGTCTGGCGATTTGGTGGCTATCGATGTGGAAGGACTGAAAGTTCTTCAGTCTTTCCAAGCCAACAACCGCCTGGATGGGGATCCCTACGAACTGCCTCAGATAGCGACCGCTCTGAGGCATGGATTGACCGCCGGCGAGGGGGACTACAGGGTGGTGGAATGACCGTTCTCGTCACTGGCGGAGCAGGCTTCATCGGCAGCAGATTGGTCGAGGCTTTGCTGGCCAAGGGCGAGAGAGTGAGGGTGTACGACGTGAAGGCTGGCGAGGCCAGCCGCTTGTCCGACCTGGGCGCAGAGACTCTCGCCGGCGACATCCTAGACAAGGGGCGGATCAGAACGGCTCTGGATGGATGCAAGAGCGTCTTTCATCTGGCGGCACGCCTGAGCATGTGGGAGCCCGACCCGGGCGTCTACCACAGGGTCAACGTTGAAGGCACCAGAAGCGTGTTGGAGAGCGCGCTGGACGCGGGCGTAGAGCGGGTCGTTCATACCAGCTCAGCGGTTACCATCGGCGAGGCGCAGGGCCGGATAGGGACCGAGGAAACGACTCGTAGGGGGTACTTCCTCTCCCGATATGAGAGGTCCAAGTACCTCGGGGAGCAGGTGGCCCTGGATCTGTGCGGGCGTGGCCTCCCTGTGGTGATCTTGAATCCTACGACCGTCTATGGACCTCGCCAAGTGATCAACCAGACGGGGGCAATCATCCGTCTTCTGGAGGGTCGCCTGCCGGTCGTGGCAAACGCTCAGTTTAACTATGTATACGTCGATGATGTGGTGGAGGGACATCTGGCAGCTATGGAATTGGGTTCAATTGGTGAGAGGTACATTCTGGGAGGTCAGAACATCACAATGGTGGAGTTCTTCTCTATGGCGGGCGAGATCGCGAGGGTCTCCACGAGATCTAGGGCAGTTCCTGGATTCTTGCTGAAATCGGCAGCGCTGGCGCTAGGCGCGGTTTCCCTGATGACTAGAAGACGACCGGCGATTTCCATCGATGAGGCCAGGACGGCTTCGCACAGTTTCATCATGGACACCCGCAAGGCGACTGAAGAACTGGGTCTGGAGTGGACTCCGTTGCGAGTGGGACTGGAGAGGACGGTGAACTGGTTGCGGCAGGAGGGCCTGGTTGAGGGAGCCAACCCGTAGCTGGCTGCCCGAACTGGCGAGCGAAGGTACAGTGGAAGGAACTGGAGGACTGGGATGAGCGCTGAGAGGGACTGGGCGCGGCTGACTAGCCTGACCAAGGCGGCTGGTTGAGCGGCCAAGATGGGCCCTGAGGCCCTGGCGCAGGTCGTGCGCCCTCTAGCAGAGATATTCAGGCCCGAGGACTATCCCGACCTGTTGGTGGGACTGGAGACGGGCGATGACGCGGCCATCTACAGGGTGAGCGAAGAGCTAGCTATCATCTTCACCACGGACTTCTTCACGCCTGTCGTAGACAATCCGTACGAGTACGGCGCCATTGCTGCCGTCAACGCTATGAGCGACGTTTACGCCATGGGCGGAGAGGTAGTCCTGGCTCTGAACATCTGCGGGTTTCCCCGGGACATGCCACCGGAGATCAAAGCCGAGATCCTTCGGGGAGGTGCCGAGAAGGTGGCCGATGCAGGTGGGGTGATCGCCGGCGGCCATACCCTGGATGACGACGAGCCGAAATACGGCCTGGCACTGATAGGGTTCGTGCATCCGGACGAGTTCGCCGCCAAGGTGGGAGCGCGGCCGGGAGATGTATTGTTCCTGACCAAGCGCCTGGGCGTGGGCATCATCACCACGGCGGCCAAGGGGGGGGTAGCCGAGGAGAACCACATGCGAGGGGCAGTGGAGCAGATGCTCTTGCTCAACCGGAGGGCGGCGCGGTTGATGAAGCGTGTACGGTGCCATGCTGTGACCGACATCACCGGCTTCGCGCTCATCGGCCACTCTCTGGAGATGGCTCAACTCAGCGGGGTCACTCTCAGGTTCCAGATCGACCGGCTGCCTTTCTTGGATGGCGCGAGGGAGTATGCGGAAGAGTGGCTGTTCCCGGCGGGCGCGTCGTGTAACAAAGACGCCTACGAAAGCCACGTCACCTTCTCCTCGGGAATACCGGACGAGGTACAGATGCTGCTCTTCACACCGGAGACCTCAGGCGGCCTGTTAATCTGTGTGGACCCAAAGGATGCTGATACGCTGGCCAGTCTGTTCTCCGAGCAGGGCCAGGAGTATTGGATTGTGGGAGAGGCCGTGGCGGGACCCGGGGCCATAGAGATACTCTGATATCTCCTTGCACAGCAGGGTCTGTCGAAAGGAATTGAGCATGCGTATTGCCGTTTTATCCGACGTTCACGGGAATCTCCCCGCACTTGAAGCCGTGATGTCGCATCTGGAAGCGCAAGGTGGATACGACGAAATCTGGGTGCTTGGGGACCTGGCGGTCTTCTGCCCGTATTCCGCGCAAGTTCTGGAGTGGTTGGCGGCGCTGCCCAAAGCGCGTTTCGTTCAAGGCAATACGGATGGCTACCTGGTCTCCGGCAGACGCCCACCTCAGATGGCGGTCCAGGATGAAACGCAGTGGAATGACATGCCCGGCTTCCTGGAGGAGCGGGATGCGAGTTTCCGCTGGACTGTCTCGCATGTGAGCTATGAGGGTTATCTGTTCTTGTGCGCGCTCCCTTTCCAGCAGAGAGTGCAGATTCCAGGCTATGGCGCTGTGTTGGGCGTTCATGGTTCTCCCTTCGGTGATGAGGTGGGAGTCTGGGAGCACACCACGGACGCCGATCTACGGGATATGCTATCCGACACGGAGTGTAAACTCCTGCTTTGCGGGCACACCCATTGCCCTCTAGACCGCTCTATGGACTCAACGCGGGTGATCAACGTAGGCAGTGTGGGATTGCCCCTGGATGGTGACAGGCGTGCAGCGTACGCGATGCTGGACATAGAGGGGGGCCAGTGCCAGTCTGCTCTTCATCGCGTGGAGTATGACGTGAAAGAGGTCTTGGCCAAGTTGAGTGAGGTCGGACACCCCGGCGTCGACTGGGTCGGTAGCCGGCTGCGCCTCGCAGCTCACCCCAGGTAGGGGTCAGGAAGATCAGCCGATGCGGGTGGGTATTCTGGGTGCGCTCAAGGAGGAGATCGAGCCTGTAGTCCAGTCTATGGACCAGGTAGAGGCCTCGAAGTGGGGCAGGCGCTCGATTTATCAGGGCAGTATCGGCGACCATGAGGTAGTGGCTATGGCCGGCGGCGTGGGGAAGGTGAAGTCGGCGGCCTCCACCCAGTATCTTCTCGACCAGTTCTCCATCGAAACCCTCATCTGTACTGGCGTCGCAGGAGCGGTCAATCCCCGACTCAGCACCGGCGATGTGGTGATCTCCGAGAAGACTCTGGAGCACGACTTCGACCCGGGCGATCCTGAGCTACTGAAGAAATTCAGGAAGCGGTGGGTCAAGGCGGATACTGGGCTGGGGAAGCTTGCTCTGGAAGCTGCGAGGGAGCTGGGCCTGGCGGATCGCTGTCTTGCCGGCAAAGTGCTGACGGGGGACCAGGCCATAGTCAGCGGGGAGAAGCGGGAGTGGCTGTGGAAGACGTTCCGCGGCGACTGCGTGGACATGGAAAGCGCGGCGGTGGCTCAGGTCTGCCAGCTGAACGGAGTCCCCTGGGTTGTCGTGCGGGTCATCTCTGACTCCGCAGAGGAGGATAGCGTCGCGGAGTTCAGAATGAACCTGACTGCAGCCGCATGCTCGGCGGCTGGGCTGGCTGTGGGGCTGGTAAGGTCTCTCAGGACAGTGTAATCAGAGGAGTTCCCTTGTCCACGCTGTCGCCGGGGACGACGAAGGTGGCCTTGACGATCCCGTCCCTTGGCGCCCGGAGCTCGTTCTCCATCTTCATGGCCTCGACGATGACCAGAATATCGCCTTGCTTGACTTCCTGGCCCTGCATCGCCGGCACGTCGAAGATCAGGCCTGGGATAGGGGACCTAACGAGGAAGTATTCCTCTTCTGTCGGTTTGCGCGTTCTATGGGCTCTCGCTGCCCGTCGCGTGCCTTCATCCTCCACCCGGACATCGTAGCGCTGTCCCAGGAGCAGGACGCGATAGCTCCCCTCGCGCTCCTCGACGTGGACCTCATAGGACGAGTTGTCAACGATTAGCGAATACAGGGACGCCCCACCCGTACTCTCGATGCTTGCCGCGTAGCGCCGTTCGTCGACGACGATCTCTTCGGAGTCGTCCAGCCCGATGTGGAACGTTTCGCCCTCGACGCTGGCAGCGTAGGTCATATCCCCATTGCCTCCCGACGTCCGGCGACCTTCCAGCTGTTGCTCGAAGAACTCTCTCTGTGTGCAATTGTGGCCATCGAGTTCTGCCGCTGCTGATGGACAACCATGGCTGCCGCGATGGCGGCGGCCCTGAGCAAGTCGCTGCCGTCCGTTTGCTGCATGGCGAAGCGATTCTCGACAAAGGTCGTGTCGAACTGCCCGTAGATGAATTCCGTGTGGTTCACGATCTGCTGGTGGAAGGGGATGTTGGTCTTCACGCCAGTGATCCGGTACTCCTCCAGCGCGCGCCGCATGCGGAGGATGGCCTCTCCACGAGTCTCCCCCCACACGCTAAGCTTGCTGATCAATGGGTCGTAGTAGAGAGATACGTCGAAGCCCTCGTAGATTCCACTATCCACCCGCACTCCGGGTCCCGTCGGTTCCTGCAGTCCAGTGATACATCCCGTAGAGGGAAGGAAGCCGTCGTAGGGGTCCTCGGCGCAGACCCGGCATTCGAGGGCCCAGCCCTTGAGCTTGATGTCCTCCTGAGAGTAGCGCAGGGTCCGGCCAGAAGCGATACGGAGCTGCTCTTTCACGATGTCCACACCACTCACCAGTTCGGTCACCGGATGCTCTACCTGTAGGCGGGTATTCATCTCCAGGAAATAGAAGTGTTTCTTCTCTTTGTCCAGCAGGAATTCCACGGTGCCCACGTTGGTGTAGTCGACGGCCCGCACCAGTTCGATGGCCGCCTCTCCCATGTGTGCCCGCAGGTCCTGGTCCAGGGCTACCGACGGAGCCTCCTCCAAGAGCTTCTGATGGCGTCGCTGGAGAGAGCACTCGCGTTCGCCGAGGCTGACGATGTTGCCGTAATTGTCGCCCAGGATCTGAACCTCTATGTGTCGGGCCCCTTCCACGAGACGCTCGAGGTAGATGGCCCCATCTCCAAAGGTGGAGTGAGCCTCTCTTCGCGCCGCCGCGACTGCAAATGGGAGGTCCTCCGGACAGTGTACGGTCCGCATGCCCTTCCCGCCGCCACCCACAGCGGCCTTGACCAGCAGCGGATACCCAATCTGCTCGGCCACCGCCTGAGCCTCTTCGTCGTCTTTGATTTCGTGGTCTGTTCCAGGGGCGATGGGGATGCCTATCTGGGCGGCAGTACGTCGGGCGGCCGCCTTGTCCCCCATCAACTCCATCGATTCTGGGCTCGGACCCACGAAGACCAGCCCTGCATCCAGACAAGCGCGGGCGAAGGCCGGGTTCTCGGCCAAGAAACCGTAGCCCGGGTGGATAGCATCTGCTCCGGCCTCCCTGGCCACATCAATAATCTTGTCGATGCAGAGATAGCTCTGAAGCGCTGGAGGTGGGCCGATGTGGTAAGCTTCGTCGGCATATCGCACGTGAAGTGCGGTTCTGTCCGCGTCGGAGTAGACAGCTGCCGTGGCCAGCCCCAGCTCCCGACATGCGCGCAAGACGCGCACGGCGATCTCTCCTCTATTGGCTACCAGGATCTTTCTGAACACCTTCCCTCTAAGGCAACTTCAGCGCCAGCATCGGGTCATGCGCCGATTCTTGCATACCCCATCGCGACGGAGCGTCAGGGATATGCGAAGGTCATTATATGGTAGATATACGGAGCGAGCAAGCACTGCCCCTCTTCGTGCGCTCGATCGCATCATCCCCTTTTCATAACACCTTAAAGCCTCAAAAGTAGCAGCAGAATTAAGCCCGCGAGGGCCAGTGCGGCCACAGCGTAACAGGTCTGAGGGATGCCCAGCATGGGGATGAGGAATACATTGCTCAGGGGGCAGCGTAGACGATTGGACGCAGCACGAGGGGAGAGCTCCAGTTCCTTCCGGTCACCCGGACACCCAGTGTGCGAACTGCTGGATAGGGGATGCCACAGATGCTATAATGTGGGGAGTTGGGTGCAACAGGAGGCGTGATGCCATCTTCTGGACTAGTCAAGGTCATTCTCGATTATGACGGCACTCTGACCGCGGAGGAAGAACAGGTCGGAGAATTGGCGGAGAAATCCATCGAGACTCTGTCGGAGGAGATCTTGAAGGTGCCTCTGTCCCAGGTGAAGGAGGACTACTCTCGGACCAGGGACATGATCCTGGCGGAGCCGCACAAGTATTGGTGGCAGGTCAACGGGGCCATAGCCGCCTACAGCGATGAGGGGGCTTTTATCACCAACACCACCACCATACAGTTCATGCTGCGTTTGAGTGGCTCCTATTCGGAGGCGGTGGCAGGCCACTTCCCGGACGCCGAATACGATCCGATCATGGACTGCAGCAACTATCTGTTTCACAAGAACACCTTCGATCTGGAACCGCGTTTTCGCCCGGGCGCGCGGGCAGTTCTGGCCGAGCTGGTGGCTACTCCAAACGTGGAACCGTTGGTGCTGAGCAGTTCGAAAGGCGACAAGGTCAGAAAGAACCTGAAAGAGATTGGCTTCGCGAAGATGAGGGTACTGGGGGATACGCGTCAGTACGAGATGGATCCCTGGTGGAAGAAGGAGTTCGTTCATCCCCAGCAGGGTAGCGGTCAGGTGTTTCGGGTGGACGAGAAACATACCATCGATCTGCGCCGCCCGGCCTATTTCAGGGCCCTCACCAAGGAGATGGAGGACGCTGACAGGCTGGTAGTGGTCGCGGATACCTGGTCCATGCCCGGGGCAATGCCCATGATGATGGAGATCCCCTTCCTGTTGCTCAAGACAGGCTATACTCCAGAATGGTGTGAGCGGTACGTGCGGGAACATCCATGGGGTCAGATGCTCTCCGACATCTCCTTGTTGCCTGAGGTTGTCCGCGGCCTGGCCTGAGGTAATCAGTCAGCTCCGCTTTCCTGGAAGCGCCCCTTCTGTGCGAACTGCTCGTCGAACATGGTCCCGACTGTCTGCAGGGTATCTGCATCCTGTGGCCTCTTGTCTTCTCGCATGCGCGAGATGCGGGCAAAGCGCAAAGCGACACCCGACTCGTACTGCGAACTGGCTTGGATCTCGTTGAAAAGGACCTCCACCACCACCCTCGGCTCGACGTAGACAGTACCTCGCTCACGGTGAGTCTCCAAGGCCAGAAGCCTCTCCGTCATTTTCTGGAACTCCTCGTCGGTGAGGCCCTTGAAGGTCTTGCCCACCTCCAGGAAGGCATCCCGTTGCTCGTCCCAGACCGCCAGGTGGTAGTTGCTCAGCCAGCCGTGGCGACGGCCATAGCCCCAGTCAGCGGCCACTATGACCAGGTCTAGGGAGAGAGTCCTCTTGACCTTGAACCACGATTTGCCCCTCGTCCCGGGCCGATATGGTCCCAGAAGGTGCTTGACCATCACCCCCTCGTGGCCCTGTTCGTAGGCCTCCTGAGCGAATGCCGCTCCTTCCTCCAGGCCCTGAGGGATGGTCCTCCCAGCCGTGAGCATCTCTCCTCTGGTCTCTTCCAGAATGCGCCACCGCTGATCGTAGGTCAGGTCAACCAGGCTACTCCCATCCCGATAGAGGACGTCGAAGAGGTAGAGTTGCACTGGCACCTCCTCGATCGCCTTGGCTATGCCGCGGACTCTGCGAAAGCGTCTCATCAGATACTGGAAGGGCAGGGGGCGGCCCTGCTGATCCACGGCGACGACCTCTCCCTCGAGGATTGTTCGGTCTGCTTGCGCTTGAACCCGCACCTCTTCCGCGACCTCCGGAAGGCTGTGGGTCACCTCAGAGAGCTTGCGAGTGAAGATCTTCACTGTGGGCCCGTCCTTGTGTATCTGGACTCTGGCTCCATCGAGCTTGTACTCCAGTGCGACCTTCCCCTGATGGTAGTCCAGGGCTTCCTCGAGACCATGGGCTGGTTGGGCCAGCATGGGCTTCAAAGGCCTGAAGAGCTGGGGGTGGGTTCGCTCGAGGCCAGCCTGGCCCTCTCTCAACGCCAGTAGTGCGACCTCGCCCAGGTCGCCGAGGAACATGTTGGCGCGGCGCACGAACTTTCTTTTCGCCCGTGAGGTCTCGGCTATGGCGTCGAGGAGCATGCCTTCGCTGACGCCGTGGCGCATTTCGCGGAGGACATTCTTGACCAGGTACTTGGACTCCAGTGGGCTGGCCTGCGACAAGAGAGAACGGAGGAGCTCTTCTTTGCGTCTGCGTGAGCCCTTGCCCTTCGCCTCGGCTATGTCGCCGAGGGTTTCGTAGACCCCCAGTATGGTGAGGCGAGCGGACGGAGGTGGGGTCTCTCTGCGGCTCTCGACCAGCAGCCGAACGGCTTCGCCAGCGTCCACCGCTTCGCCGAACACATCCTGCCAATCCTGTTCGCTGGCTCCGGTCAGCTCCGTGATCACCTTCTGCACCGCTCGCCAGCTGAGGTTGAGAGTCTGCTCATCCCACTCCGGGAACACCTGTCCGACGAGGAGCCGCACCCCGGATGGTACCTCTTCGGTGTCCAGTTCGCGTAGGAACTGGGCGACTATCTTCTTCATTTGCAGGCGGCTGCTGGTCTTCTCCAGCCGCTCGCCCAGAGATGCTAGGCTCTCGAAGCTCGTCTGGGCCACGTCTACATTTCTCCGAAAGGTCTCTCTACCAAATAGGGGTTCGTCGCACTTGGTGATTATAGCAGCGCGATGCTGCCTTGACCACGGCGAGAGCAATCTTGGACGTCCCGGCGTTTGGCTGCTCTGGATCCCCTGGTCCACATGACACTCGGTGCACGTGCAGCGCGACGCTTGCTTGCGTGCCCGTGCCAATCGGCCATCTGCTTGTATATCTGCGGCAAGGTGCTATACTGGGCCGAACGACGGAAAGGCATCGAGATCCCACGCTGTGCCTTCCGCATTCGGCAGCGCAGCTTTTATTGGCCCAAGTACCGCCACGCCCGGGGAGCCCGGCACCAACCACGTGGCGGAGATGGGCCGACGAACCACAGCGATTGTGGGTCTGCCACTCTGGTTAGACACCGTCTCACGCGTGGCCTGATGCTGTGCCTCCGTGGGCTTCTCCGTTTCGTCTGGGAGATCGTGAAATTGCGTTGTCGACTCTGGTCAATCTTGGTGCTACTGAGTCTGGCGGGGTGCACTGGGCCGCAATCTCCCATCTCTCTTCCCTCCCCTCGGGCCACGGCTACTCCTGCGATATCAGTCACCACCCCGGTACCGGCATATACACCGACGCCTGGGGCCTCGCCCACTGCGACCAGCACACCTCCAGCCCTGGATCCTCTCCAGATTTCCCTGGCGTGGCGCTACGCAACCCAGGAGATGGTGTGGTCCATGTCCACCGCGGATCTGGACGGGGACGGCGCCGAGGAAGTGGTAGCGGTGTCCTATGACAAGCATGTCTATGCCTTGGAAGAAGATGGTCGCCTGTTGTGGAAACATCCGATCGGCGGGCCGGTGTACTCTCTCGATACAGGAGACCTGGATGGTGATGGCCGGGCAGAGGTGGTGGTAGGGGGAGATGACAACCGGGTGCGTGCCCTTGCCGGCAATGGCGATCCTTTGTGGGAGAGGCGAATGGGCAGTCGCGTGACCAGTCTCAGAATCGGCGACGTGAATGGAGATGGCAAGGGAGAGGTGCTGGCCGGGTGCTGGGACGGCCAGCTGCGGCTACTGGGCGCGGGTGGTGAGCTACTCTGGCTCTTGCTAGGCGAGGAGGGAGTGTCGACTATCAAGATGGTCGACCTCGACCGCGACGGGCGTCTGGAGATTCTGGTCGGCTTCCAGGGGGACGCTGTGTCCCTGGTCGCCGGCGATGGGACTTTACGGTGGACCTACCGCACCGGCGGACACGTGCGCGAATTGACAACCTCCGACCTTGATGCGGACAATCATGAAGAGATTGTGGTCGGCTCGGCGGACGGCTGGCTGTACGCGATCAGCGAGGACGGAGAACTGGAATGGAAGCGCTCTCTGGCTGACCCGGTGATCACTTTCGACGCGGCCGACGTGGACGGCGATGGGAGAATGGAGATTGCAGCTGGTACGGGACCGCGTGCCCCTAAGGTCTGGATGCTTGACCACCTGGGCGAACCCAGATGGTCTTATGATGTCGAGAAGAGCGCGTGGGCAGTCCGGCTCGCTGACGCTGATGGAGATGGGGACGTAGAGATCCTGGCCGGCGGCGATGATGGCAATATCTACATCCTGGACATCTACGGGAGGCTGCGTGGTGCGTACCATACGGAGAGGCGGGTTCATGGGTTGGCTCTGGCGGGCGCAACGGAGGGGCAGTCAGCGCGGCTCATAGCTCGCTCTGGCAACGATGTGTATGTGCTGGCCATTGCCTCAACTGAGTACCCACCTCAGGAGCCTGAACCAGTGGGGGAACCAGCCACGCTGTTGTCCTGGACGGGGCCGCTGCCGGGAATGGCTGAGGGTGGAGAGGAATTAATCGAGCTCGTAGCTGTGGGAGATATCATGCTCTCGCGCACAGTGGAAGAGCGGATGGAGGTCTACGGGAGTGCCTATCCCTTCGAGGCGGTGACCGAACTGCTGCGAGGTGCAGACATAGCCGTCGGCAATCTGGAGAGCCCTCTGGCGGTATCGGGTGAGCCGCTGCAGAAGAGATTCGTCTTCAGAGCCCATCCGCGTCACGCGGAGGCCCTTGCCCAGGCGGGCTTCGATGTGGTGAGCGTGGCCAACAACCATCTGCTTGACTTTGGCCAGGAGGGCATCGAGCAGACGCTGGAGGTGTTGCGCCACGTTGGTGTGGCCCACTTGGGTGCTGGGCTTTCCCCCGAGCAGGCACGCAGGCCGCTGATCTTGTGGGCCAAGGGCAGAAACGTCGCGTTCCTTGCCTATGCCGCCGGCCGCTGGAAAGGGTCCTCCGAGGTTCCCACCTCCGGGCAAGTTTCGTTTGCTGATCTGGCGGTTATTCGAGATGATGTGGAGCGAGCCAGAGAGCGGGCAGACCTGGTGGTGGTGATCATGCACCTGGGTACGGAGTACCAGTCCCGTCCTGACGAAGAGCAGCTCGCCGTCTCACGGGCGGCCATCGACGCCGGCGCCTGCCTAGCGATCGGGCATCATCCCCACGTGGTGCAGGGCACCGCGAGGTACGGGGAGGGATTCATGGCCTACAGTCTCGGGGATTTCGTATTCGACATTGACGTGACGGAAGCAGCGCGTGATGGAGCAATACTGCGCGTCCTACTTGGAGATAGCGGTGTCGAGGCGGTGGACTTGGTGCCTGTGCGGATAGTGGACGACGTGCAGCCGCGCTTTCTGGCAGGTGAAGATGGTCTGCCCATTGTCAGACAAGTGTGGCGCGCTCCCAGCGATTAGTGGCACCCCAGCTCAACTATCCCCTCGGACAGATAGGGCGAACCATTCCGTTGCCGCTCCGTGAGTTCCCTGGCTGAAAGGTCAGGGCACCGCAATGGGGTTCCCTGTCCTGATTGGCCGGCCCCGATCACCGTAGGGCGTTTTGGTGCATCGAGGATCGCCATCAACGGGCTTGACCGCAGCCAGACGCTACAGTACAATAGGCGCGGATTGGCGAGGAGGCGGGGTTATGGCCAGGCTCGGTCAGCTATTGAGAGAGGCGAGGGAGAAGAAGGGTAGCTCCTGGGAGGAGATAGAGGCTGCCACGGGGCTGTGGCCGGACTACGTCCGGGCTCTCGAAGCAGGGAAGTATGGGCGGTTCGCAAGCATAGGTCACCTCCGGAGCGCCCTGCGATTGTATGCGCGCTACCTGGAATTGGATGTCAAAGAGGTGTTGGCCCTCTGGCAGCAAAGCGCATCCGGTGAGGGAACTATCGCTACGGACACACAGGGCGATCCACCGAGGGTTTGGTACTGGAATCTGATGATAGCGCTGATGGTCACGTTGACCGTTGGCGTTCTGGGCATGATAGGGCTCTATGGCTTTCGATGGATGCGGCTACGTGGGATAGGAGACACTGGCGCCGCTACCATGGGGCCGGGCGGAACTGTGCCAGTCGCTGCGCCCACCCCAGTTCCATCGCCAACACCCTATTCTCCCATCAGTAGCACTGACTTGCCTCGCTATACTATTACAGCAACGCTGGACTACGCTGGGCACGGCATTGCTGTTGAGGAGAGAATAGACTACGCCAATCGCACCGGGAGTACGCTGAGCGATATCGTGCTCAACGTGTTCCCGAACCACCAGCCAGGTGTCTTCTCGCTCCACGGACTGTATCTGGAGTTCGGCAAAGGCCGCGTGACGACGGGACATAGCTTAGAGGGGATGACCTTGCACGTACCTCTGCCTAGCGAACTGGAATCCGGGCAGGTGGTAACCCTGTTCCTGGATTTCGAACTGGATCTGTCGCACATAGATCCGGACGATAGCTTCACGAGAGGAAGCCTTGGATGGTCAGACCGCGTCATGGATGTGGGCCACTGGTATCCGGCTTTGGCCCCACTGTTGCCCGACGGGAGCTGGTACAGCTTCGATTATCATTACATTGGTGACCCCTATGTGATGGAAGAAGCTGACTATGACGTGCGGATTCAGGCAGCAGACGACGTCACTGTGGCAGGCGGCGGGGAGCTGGAACGAGAGGGCAACTCGTGGCACTTTCGCATGGCGCAGGCACGCTCCTTTGCATTTGCCGCCAGCGACGAGTACGTCTCGCACACTACGAGCGTCGATGGAGTCGCTGTGACCTCGTACTACTTTCCTGAGCATGAAGGAGCCGGGTTGGATGTGGCTCGGCTGGCTGGTGAGGCCTTGGAGACTTTCGAGGAGGAATTCGGGGTTGCCTATCCCTATCAAGACTACCGCGTGGCGGAGACGGAATTTGCTGGCGGGATGGAGTTCTCCGGCCTGTCCTTTCTGGGCTCCTTGTGGTACAGCACCTACGCGGGAGGAGTACGCTCTCAGTTGGTAGCGCTGGCGGTGCACGAAGTGTCTCACCAGTGGTGGTATGGCGTGGTGGGGAGCGACCAAGTGAGAGAGCCCTGGCTCGACGAAGCGATGGCCACCTTCAGCGAACTGATCTTCTACGAACAGAGGTACCCGCACGATGAGCTCTGGTTGTGGGACTTTGAGGTCCTCAACTGGCCGCGTGGAGGTCCCATAGACGGCTCCATCTACGACTATGCGGACGAGCCATCATATATGAATGCGGTGTATCGCACGGGAGCGCTGTTCTTGGCCGATCTACGTCAGCTCTTGGGGTACCAGCAGTTTGGTGAGTTTCTTCAGGAGTACTGTCGGAGTCAAAGCCACAAGATTGCTGGCGCCGTCGATTTCTTTTCCATCCTGTCCGGTCATACTGACCAAGACGTGTCGCCGTTGCTGGAAGAGTATTTCGCCCATCCCCCAGTCGAGTGAATGCCGTGCACTGGGCGGGACGTCGGCTTCTCGGATTGGCGGTGCTGTGCTCCCTCGTCCTTCGTGGCGTAGCTGGATGTGGCCCGCCAGCGCTCGAATCTGGAGCCCTTGCTGTGCCGGAGGCGAAACTCCCAACCCCTACCGTTTCCGCTGCCCCGTGTCTGGCAGTACAGCGCGATTTGTGGGAAGAGGAAGCGGATTTCTTCGCCGCCCTCCTACAGCACCACCCTCGCTGTGAACCGGGGCTCGTGCAGGATCCCACCCGGGCCATGGAACTACTGCGTACCGGTCAGAGCCAACTGGCGGTGGTCAGCGGCCAGACGCCGGCGCCCGGAGCGGTGCTGATACGTCGTGAGCCCTTCGCGCTGGTTAGCCACCCGATGAGTTCTCTCGAAGAGGCGCAATCGGCACGAGTCCGGGATCTCTTCGCCCGCGAAGGTGAGTACCGGCCGGTGGTGGTGGAGAACGGTCAGGCCGCGAAGGAACTGTTGGGCATTGGACAACTTGCACCGGACGCCATCCACGTTTCCTCCTGGAGGGAGGCGCGAGAGCTGGTGCGTGGCGACCGATGGCTCGTCGCTCTGCTCCCCTGGAGTGAGGTGAACTTCCGGGTTCGTGCTCTGTCCATCGATGGGCACACGATAGAAACCGCCGGTGTGGATGACTCTCCCTACCGGCGGAGCTGGTGGCTGGTCGGAGACCTTGAGAGCCATCTCGAACTATCTCAGGAACTGCGCGAGGGGCTGCGGATGGAGAGCGAACCCCTCGTCAGGCTGGTGGCGGTGGGTGACGTGATGCTGGGGCGCGCTGTGGGAGAGCTGATAGCGGCTCACACTCCATCCTACCCATTCTGGCACGTGGGAGACCTCCTCAGGGAGGCGGACATCGCGTTCGGCAATCTGGAGCATCCCATCACATCGAGGGGTGCGCCGCGCGGAGGCATCTCTCTCCGTGGCAGGCCCGACGTTACCGGTGGCCTGGGTGACGCTGGGTTTGACGTCCTGTCGCTGGCCAACAATCACATCGCCGACTACGGAGAAGAAGGTGTGTTGGATACGATGGCCTACCTGGAGAGTGAAGGTATCGCCCATGTAGGGGTAGAGGGCGGAGTGGCCGGCGGCCGAGGAGAGGTGATACTGGAAGTCGAGGGTCTGAGGATCGCCTTCCTGGCCTACAATCATATAGGTCCTCGCACTGGAGGAGAAGGCACGGGCATGAAGGGCCCCGCTTGGCTGGAGCCCGAGGGCGTGTACGCAGACATACACCGCGCCGCTTCCCACTCAGATTTCGTGGTCGTCTCACTGCACTGGGGGACGGAGTACCTACCTCAGCCCGATGAGTTCCAGAGGCGGGTGGCGATTCGCGCGCTGGAGGCGGGCGCCGGACTGATAATCGGACACCATCCTCACGTCGTAGGAGGGGTCTCCTTTGAAGAGAGGGGGTTCATAGCCTACAGCCTGGGAAACTTCGTGTTTGACCAGCCCTTCTCAGTGGAGACATTGCAGGGATTGGTCCTACGTGGCCTGATAGACCGCACCGGACTGAAGCAGGTGCAGCTGATACCGGTGCAGATTGGGGCCGGGCAGCCGCGTGTCTTGCCTGAGCCCGAGGCCAGATCTGTCATCTCCAAGGCTCTCGAGCTCGGCGATGACCCATACGCCTACGCTCATGAGCCGAGCCCACCGTACGAAGAGGTTTTCCGAAAGCAGGGCTTGGACATCGAGTGGGCGCTGGAACTGGGAAGCCCCGTCAGGGAGGTGCGCCTGTGTACGTCGGAAGAGGGCAAACGTCAATGGATCGCGGTGGCTACTGGTTCGCCGGGTGGCCCGAGTTCCATCCGGGCACTGGACAGTCATGGGTCTGCTCTGTGGGAGTATGACCTTGAACAGCAGACTAACGATTTGGAGTGCGGAGATCTGAACGGCGACGGCAAGAGCGAGGTCGTTGTGGCCACGGGATTGCTGGACGCCCCGGGAGAGGTACTCATCCTGGATTCCGGTGGTCAAGTGCGGTGGCGGTTTGCGGTGGAGGCCAGCGTGCTGGATGTAGACCTGGGAAGTGTAGACGGGGACGCCTTGCCAGAGGTGGCCGCTGGCGAATGGGGGTCCTTCGGAGACACCATCTATCTGCTGGATGGGGATGGGGGCTTGCGATGGAAGGGCTGGACTGGTGGATCTGTACACCATGTTGAGATAGGTGACCTAGACGGAGACGGGCGGGGAGACGTGGTGGCCGGGGCCGACGGTGTGTACAGCCTGAGCGGTACCGGGGAGCTGAAGTGGAGGTATGGCACTGAGAGCTATGTAGATCATCTGGCCCTCGCGTGTGCGCACGGGGACCACCCCGGGCGGGTTCTGGCCTTCACGGGCTATCCCAACAGGAGCGTCTCGGCACTGGACCCCGAGGGAGGCCTGGCCTGGCGATGTTACCTCCAGGCCTCGCCTACTGTCGCTGTGTTGGAGGAAGTCGACGGCGACGGTGAGGAGGATCTGTTCGTAGGTTCGCTGCACGGGATGGTGTACAGACTGAACCTCGATGGATCGTTGCCCTGGCAGGCCCAGGTGAGCGGTTCCGTTGCTGATCTGGTGCTGGCGGATATGAACGGCGACGGAGCCAGCGAGGCAGTGGTGGGAACTGGAGACTATCTCGGCTCGGGAGGGGTCTACGTTCTGGACATTCTCACCGGCGCTGTGCTAGGATTCTGTGAAGGTCGAGATGTGGCCGTCAGGTTGGACGCGGGTGACTTGGATGGAGAGGGAGGTGATGAAGTAGTGGCTGCCTTGAGTCGCGGACAGATCTTTCTCCTACGGTGGAAGGGACCGTGAGGAAGATGAGGGGATTGTCTGCGTGGCTCCTGTGCCTGGCCCTCCTCGGGGCACTCATTGGCTGTGGTGAGGAACCTACCCCAGCTGCCACTGTGAGCGTAACCAACACGAGGGTGGCCGCTTCACCGACCAAGAGCGTGCAGGTCAAAGCCACCGCGATTCCGCAGCCCAGTGCGACCGCTTTGCCGCCGCCCTACGGACGGGAGGTGCTGGGAGAGTCCTGGGAAGGTCGACCGATAGTTGGGCACCGTTTCGGGACCGGGCCTCGTAAAGTAGTGCTCGTTGGAAACATACACGGGGGTACTGAGGAGAACACCCATGTGCTGGCTCTGGAGATGATCGCCCACTTTCAGGAGCACATAGGTGAGGTGCCACGCGAAGTCACTCTGTGGATCTTGCCCACCGTCAATCCAGATGGTCTGGCCAACGATGCGCGGCGCAATGCCCGTATGGTGGACCTGAACCGGAACGCGGACACAGACCACGATGCTTGTGCCCAGAACGACTGGGTGGAGGATACGTATGTCACAGAAGGGATCATAGAAGGCGGCGGAGGATTCTACCCCTTCTCGGAGGTAGAGACCCAGCTGCTCCGTGACTTTCTTGGCGACGCCGAAGTGGCTGTTTTCTACCATAGCATGGCCGGCAAAATCTTCGTTACCTCGTGCGCGGATCACCCGGCCTCTGCCGAGCTGGCCGTCGTTCTATCCGAGGCTACGGGGTACCCCTTTGCAGAGGATGGGTGGGTTTCCTATCCTGTGACAGGGGCCATGGTGGACTATCTGGCCTCTCAGGGGGTGGCCGCAGTGGAGCTGGAGTTGGAGACCAAGGTGGAGACAGAGTTCGACAGGAATCTGGCGGGTGTGGAAGCCATCCTGCAATCGTTGGATCGGATAGTATCTGTCCAGTGAGACGGAAGGTGACCGTGTCTCGGATCTCTTGGGGTCAAACGTATGGAACTGTTGCCTGAGGACACTCTGCCTGAGGGGCACCGGTCTGGTTTTGTGGCCGTGGTGGGCAGGCCGAACGTAGGCAAGTCGACGCTGATCAATGCCTATGTGGGCCAGAAGGTAGCCATCGTCTCCCCCAAACCTCAGACCACGCGGAGGAGGCTTCGGGGCATACTGACTCTGCCCAAGGCTCAGGTGGTGTTCGTGGACACGCCCGGTATCCACCAGCCACGCCACAGGCTGGGCGAGTACATGGTGGAGACGGCGGTGCGGGCTATCCCGGACGCAGACCTTGTGCTGTTCATGGTGGACGTGTCCACTCCACCTGGCCAGCAAGACAGGAGGCTGGCGGGATTGATCGAGGAGCGTATCTCCGGCCCGTGCATCTTGGTCATGAACAAGTCGGATCTCATCTCGCCTGGTGAAGAGGTGGAGCGAACGCAAGCATACCTCGGTATGGCTGGGTGTCAGGAGGCAATCCTGATTTCCGCCACCGAGGGTCGGAATCGCGATCGGTTGCTGGACCTGATTCTCCAATCTCTGCCACCCGGTCCTCAGTTCTATCCGACGGATCAGGTCACTGATCAATCTCTGCGCTTCATGGCTGGGGAACTGATCCGTGAGCAAGTCTTGAAGTACTTGCACCAGGAAGTGCCCCATTGGGTTGCGGTCGTGGTGGAGGAGTTTCAGGAGCGACGGGAGGACATGACCTACATCGAAGCCACGGTGTACGTAGCCAAAGAAAGCCAGAAGGGCATCGTGATTGGCCAACGTGGCAAGATGCTCAAGAGTATCGGGCAGGCAGCCAGGGGGGAGATAGAGGAGTTGGTGGGCACCAGAGTCTATCTGGAGCTGTGGGTCAAGGTGCGCAAGAGATGGCTGCACGACCAGGGGGCGCTCCGCTATCTAGGCTATGTTCTTCCTAAGGAAGATGGTGCAGTGTGAGGCGCGGGAGGGGTCTTTCTCGGGTCTGATCGATCGTGGTTAAGCCCTCATAGCCGGTGGTGGAGGTCCCCCATCTCGGGCCGTTATCTTTTTCCGTCCGCCATGTGCCCTTTCTGGAGTGCCTCGGTGGACAACGTGCGGCTGGCATGGTACAATGTCTGGGTACTACTGCACAGGTAAGTTGTCGAGGCTGCAACCATGGCATCGAGGGCCAGCTGGCACGCTATCGGGGCTTGTGGATTGCTCTGCAACGAATGCGCCATCTTTCGGGGAGCCAGCAATCCCGACGTAGCGGTGCGCGTCGCAGAGTGGTTTAGGACGCAGAGGGGCGTGGAGTTGGCCCTCGGCGACATCCACTGCCGGGGATGCAGCGCCAGCAGGGAAGAGCATTGGTTTCCCGACTGTTGGATACTGAAGTGCTCAGTCCACGATAGACGTCTAGACTCCTGCGCCGCCTGTCGATGTTTCCCCTGCCGGGCGCTTCAGCAACGTGCGGCCGGAAGTCCGAGATTCAATGACGCATTGGAGAGGCTCAAGAAGATGAAGTTTGATCGAGACAGTGCTTGGGAACTGGTGAATGAGTTCACGGAGAACCAGAACCTCGTCAGACACATGCTGGCGGTGGAGGCAGGGATGCGTGCCTACGCCCGCAAGTATGAGGAAGACGAGGAGTTATGGGGCATTGTGGGGTTGGTTCATGATTTCGACTACGAACAGAACCCGGACTTGAGCGTCGAAGGCCATCCTGTCACAGGTGCCAAGATACTAAGGGACCGGGCCTGGCCGGAGCAGGTCGTCCGGGCGATGTTGTCTCATGCGAGTGAATACACCGGTGTCGCACCGGAGAGCAGCATGGAAAAGGCCCTGTGCGCGGTTGATGACCTGACGGGATTCCTGGTCGCGGTAGCCCTCGTCCGGCCCAGCAAGAGCATCCGGGATGTCAAGCTGAAGTCGGTGAGAAAGAAGTGGAGAGACAAGGCCTTCGCGGCGGCCGTTGGACGAGAGCAGATAGAACGGGCTGCGTCCGCATTGGGTGTGGAGCGCGATGAGCACATCCAGACTGTGCTCGATGCTATGAAGGAGATTGCGCCGGAGCTGGGGCTCGCCGGAGAGTAATACCGGCCGATCTTTGACGCGCCAGTACGTCCAGGCTCAGACTGTCACCCGGGAGCGGGTTGCAGGGCTAGCCCTTGATCACGCCGATGGGTTCCAGCCGCGCCACCTTGCGGGCAATACCAGCGCCCGCAACGACCTCTACCACTCTCTCCACGTCCTTGTAGGCCGCCGGGGCTTCCTCTGCCAGGCCGGACATACTGCCCGCTTGGACAGCTATTCCTCTTGCTTGGAGGTCACGGATCAAGTCCTCTCCCCAGATTTGCCTCTTGGCCTTCTTGCGGCTCATGACCCGTCCGGCTCCATGACAGCAGGAGCCAAAGGTGAGGTCGTGTGCTTTGTCGGCGCCCACCAGTATGTATGAAGAGGTCCCCATGCTTCCGGGCACCAGGACCGGCTGGCCCACTCCCTGGTATGCTCTGGGCAGCTCCTTTGACCTGGGCCCGAAGGCGCGAGTGGCGCCTTTCCTATGGATCACCAGTTCAGTCTGCTTCCCGTCTATCGAATGCCGTTCGACCTTGCCGATGTTGTGAGCCACGTCGTATACCTGCGTCAAGTGCCATGACTTCAGCTTGCCCGCGACTGTTTCCTCCAGTGCACGACGCACCCAGTGAGCTATGATATGCCGGTTGGTCCAGGCGAAGTTGGCGGCAGCCGCCATGGCGGCAAAGTAGTCTTGTCCCTCTGGCGAGCCGAACGGGGCACACACCAACTCTCGATCGGGGAGCTCGATGCCGTACTTGCGAACAGCCTTTTGCAGGAGCCTGACGTGGTCACTGCACACCTGATGCCCTAGACCACGGGAGCCACAGTGGATCTGGATGGTGATACATCCTCGGCGCAATCCGAAGACCTGAGCCACTTCTTCGTCGTAGACCTCAACGATTTCATCGATCTCCATGAAATGGTTGCCTGAGCCCAGGGATCCCAGCTGCTGTAAGCCCCGGTTCTTGGCCCTCTGGCTGACTCGGGATGCATCGGCACCCGCAAGACAACCTTCTTCTTCGGTATGCTCCAGGTCTTCTCGCGTGCCATAGCCTTTGGCCACGGCCCACGCTGGTCCTCGCTCCAGCAGTCTGTCCAGGTCTCCTTTCGAGAGCTTGATGCCGCCCTTTCCCAGGCCTGTCGGTACGAGTCGATACATGGCCCGAATAAGATCCTCGACATAGGGTTGCAGGGCTCCTCGCTCGATGTCAGATGCCAAAACCCGAACGCCGCAGTTGATGTCGTAGCCGATCCCCCCAGGAGAGATTACGCCATCTGGGGGCTTCGTGGCGGCCACCCCCCCAATGGGAAACCCGTATCCTTGGTGGATGTCCGGCATGGCCAGAGAGAAGCTGACTATGCCCGGCAGGGTGGTGGTGTTGACCAGCTGCTCCATGGAGCGGTCGCTGAGCGCGGCCTCCAGAAGCTGCTCATCCGCGTATACGCGGGCGGGCACACGCATGTCCTCCCTGTGGCTCCTCGGCACCTCATAGAGGTACTTGTCCAACCGGTTCAGGTCTCTCTTTGCGATCATGGCTAGAGCCTCCCACTGTGCACGGCAAGGTTGCTGGAAGGGTGTGTCCCCCCTGCTTCTCGAACGGTCAGAAGCGGGCGTCGGCGGGCATCACATCCCTTCCACGATCTCACGGAACTCCGAGAACGGGATGGCGGTGAGAGTCTGGGTGGAGGCTGCTCCAAAGGAGTTGGCGAGTAGGGCTACTTTGGCCGCCTCTTTGGCGTCGGGCGCCTCGAAGATATGCAGGAAGTCATAGGCTCCCAGGAGCGCATAGCTGGCGATCCTCTTGACGTCTGGACACTGTTTGATCAGCTGAGCTTCGAACTTCTGATCGCCCTCCACAACCGATCTCACCTGAGTAGTTCCCTCGGACGACACTTTGGACAAGAGCACAAACGTTGGCATTTCCCAGGTCCTCCCTTCGCTGACTCTCCACTTTCCTAGGTGTCGAACACGATGGTGGCCGAATACCCCTGGGGCGTTCTGTCGATGTGCAGGTCGTTGAAAGTCGCCGCCTTGACCACCGCCTTAGGCAGCCACTCATCGGTGCCTCTGGCGATCGCCCGGAGGCTATTCGGCGATACACTAAGGATGTCGAAATCGATGTAGACAATACCCTCCATCTCGTGGAGATACAGCAGCTCGCTCAGCCAATCCACCATCAGAGTCTCGGCATCGACGGAACTTAGCGAAATCTCGCGCTCGGTGGACAGGGTCGCATTCTCCCAGGCGGCGATGAGGCCGAACATCCCCAGAGCGGCATGGACCAGCAGTTCGCCGAAGTCTCCGCCGTAGACCCGGAGGGCTGCATCCGCTGTATGCTCTATCTCTTCGAAGCGCGAGGATGCCGGGCTCATCATGAGTCCAGCTCCCCAAGCACGAGACGTGCCTGGGCCGCATCAGCTTGCATCTGTGTGATGAGTGCTTCCGCGCCGTTGAAACGCTGCTCGGGGCGAAGGCGTTCGATGAACTCCACGCGGACCTTCTTACCGTACAAGTCTCCTTGGAAATCGAGGACGTGTGCCTCGAGGAGGGGACGAGATCCCTCCTCAAAGGTCGGGCGCCGGCCTATGTTCACCACACCTGGGTGAAGCACCGTATCCCAGCCAATGCGGGATGCGTATACTCCGTTGGGTGGGGTCATCATCCTTTCATCCAGAGATAGGTTGGCTGTGGGAAAGCCCAATTCGTGACCCCGGTGGGCACCGTGCACCACTGCTCCGCTGATGGAGGGATACCGCCCCAGGAGCCTGGCGGCATCACTCACACGCCCTTCGCTGATCAAGGAGCGAATGCGGGTGCTGCTGATCACCTCTCCGCCGTCTCTGAAGAACTGCAAGATGTGAATCTGGAAGTTGAGTTCCTCCGCCAATCCCTTCAGGTAGTCGACACTCCCCTGCCTGCCCCGCCCTAGAGAAAAGTCGGGGCCGATCCACAGATCCCGCATCTGAAGTCGATCCGCCAGGGCGACCACGAAGTCGCGCGCCGTGGTCTTCGCTAGTTCCTTGGTGAAGGGAAGCGCCACCACGAAATCGACCCCCAGTGTTCCCAGTAGATCCAGCTTCTCCTCCAGTGTGGTCAAGTAGCGA
>Ga0180438_10002742_pt1 | contig 27901 bp, 39 predicted proteins | sample SS_ome_12_FD_132455 | JGI IMG/M metagenome (GOLD analysis project Ga0180438, IMG submission 132455) | Hypersaline lake sediment archaeal communities from the Salton Sea, California, USA - SS_3_D_2 metaG | ecosystem: Environmental > Aquatic > Non-marine Saline and Alkaline > Hypersaline >...
AAAAAAGTTCCCTGGCGATATCGGCTTTAATTACAGATAGTTAAGGCCGATTTTTGCCAAAAAAAATTCCATTCCGACCAAGATTTGAAAATTGAGCTCTGAAGACGCCCTATTGACGCTGGTTTCGGCTGTGCGCACGTTTGAATAGAATAAACAATCACTGACATGGGGTAGGTGATTTAGTAGTTTTATTTGGGGATAACAGGGGCAGCGGGAGACCCCTTGTATTTAACTTAACCTTAAGGAGTATAATTATGACACATGAAGAAGCTCAAATTTTGGTTGATATGTTTAATGGTGGTAATTATGTCCATGCAGATGACATCGATTACGACGTACACCACAGAGATTTTATCTTTTCAGACCAGATCAGAGAAGAGATCGAAAAAGACGGATACCGTATTTTACCATTTGATCCTGCAGAATAGAATCAAATCAGTATTAACCAAATATGGTCTACCTTATGATTCTAATGTGATTCAACTGCTACTTGGAACAGCAGCACATGAAAGTCATTTGGGTAAATGGATGAAACAGATCAATGGACCAGCTCTTGGTCTATTTCAAATGGAACCGAATACAATCAAAGATATACAAGAGAATTACTTAAAGTATAGGCCTCAATTAAGAAGGCAATTATTAGATGTCTCCAATATCTTAGATACTTCAGATTTCATTTCGAATATTGATCATCAAATTGTTTATGCAAGATTACATTATTTAAGAGTGTCTTCCTCAGTACCTGTGTCTCTATGGGGACAAGCTGTGTATTGGAAAACATACTGGAACTCCTATAAGGGGAAAGGAACAGTTAAACGTTACGTGGAGGACTATAGGAGATTAGTTAAATGAAAATTGAACGTACAAGAAGTAACGTACTTCGGTATAGAGTAGTAGTAGATAGGGTAGTAATTTTGACCAAAACGAAAGAAAGAGCAGCTGAACTGGCCGCTATCGAAATGGCAAAAGGAGAGAAATAACATGGCAAAAAAATCAGCAACCGATCTGTTTTTGACACCTGCTGGAACTCTGAGTGGTTATGTAGCCCTTCAGGTACCAAGTGCAAAATATGATGCATACAACGCTACGATCCACATTGATATGGATGATGCAGGTAAGAAACTGCACGGCTATTTGAAAAAGCTACAGGCTTATGCACTTAAGAAGTTCGAGTATGATTCAAAATCAGACTGTCACACTCCTTGGGAAGTTGACGATGATGTACTGAAAGTAAAGACAAAACTGAAAGCAACGATTAAGACTCGTAAGGGTGATGTAATCGAAAAGAAGATCGCCATATTTGATGCTGCCGCTAAAAAGGTAGAAAAGAACCTTAATATAGGTGAAGGCACTGTATGCCGGATTCAGATATCTCCGTACTTCTGGGAAACTGGTAGTAAATGTGGTATCACACTGCAGCCTAGTGCAGTTCAGATTATTGAACTGGTTAAGTTTGAAGGCGGTGGAAAGTCTAATCCGTTTGAAGCTGTAGATGGTTCCTTTAAACCAGGTAATGATGATGTATTTGGTGACGATGATGACGACGATCTTGATGCTGAAATCACAGCTGTAGATGTCGATGATGACGACGATGATGATATTGGATTCTAAATAGAAAGGAGGTAATTAGCATGTTTAACTTAAATTCGTGGTGGTTACCTCTACTATTAAAGGTACGCTTCACCCGTATAATAATGTGGATGGAGCGTACTATATTACAATTTATCGCTTGGAAGTGGATTCATGGTGATATTGCCGACTACACACAGATCAGATGCGATGCTTATCAACTTTGGAATAATGGGTACGATGCCTTCGAGATATCAGGTGCCCTTAGATTGCCAAGATGGCTAGTAACAAATTGGGTATCCATCTGGGAACTGTACATAGCAGTACTGGGGGATCAGGATGGGGAAACGAGTAAACGTAGCGAAGGATGTTAAAGAACTCGGATTTAGATCAAAATTTGAATATATTATAAACAAACAACTTATTGAAGCAGGATTAAAGTTCGACTATGAAGGGGCAAACAACACGATCTATTATGTAAAGCCGGTAGAAGTTAAAAGGTATGTTTCAGACTTCTTACTGGAGAACGGGATAATAGTAGAATGTAAAGGTTTTTTCGATGCACAAGATCGAAAGAAGCATGTGCTTATACATGAGCAATACCCTGAATTAGACGTACGTATTCTTTTTATGAATAGTAAGAACAAACTATCGAAACGTAGCCGGACCTCTTATGGCGAATGGTGCGACAAAATAGGAATACCATACGCAGATAAGATGATTCCAGAGAGCTGGCTGAAAGAGAAGAAGACGAAGAAAGAGCTTCTATCAATCAAACAAACGCTCAAGCGAATGAATAAAGAGTTCGCCTTGTGTACATACGCCGAAAGGGAACATAATGGGTAAAAAATTAGATAAAGCAGTAGAAGTTGTTCTGGCCGGGACTACAGATCCTAAAAAAGTAATGAAACAAGCTCGTGTATCAGTTGCTACTGCTTATGCAGCTATCAGGGAAGCCGAGAACAAAATTGAAAAGGCAAGACTGTCATTACAGAGCATTCCTAAGCCGAAATCAAACGTTTTGGTTATTAGTGATACTCATGTACCATTTGAACATCCAAAAGCCATTGAGCATTGCTTAAGGACGCAGGAACGGTTTAAATGTGATACTGTTGTTCATATCGGTGACCTCGTTGATAATCATGCGGCATCTAGATTTGATAATGAACTGACAGCAATGAATGTAGTTGATGAACTTGAAGTGACACAGAAAGAAGTACAGCGGTGGGTTAAGGCTTTTCCGAATGTGAAAATCTGTTTAGGTAACCACGATCGTATTCCAGTGCGCCAGGCAAAGGCTCTTGGAATTTCTCCGCACTTCTTGAAATCATTTAATGAACTGTATAATCTTCCTGATACTTGGGAAGCAAGCATGAGACACGTTATTGATGATGTGATCTATGAACATGGTGTTGGTTCTGGCGGAATGTATGGTGCCAAGAACACATCCCTACAGTATGGTAAATCTTTCGTACAGGGACATACTCACAGGTTTGGTGGATCTTTCTATCATTACAGAGATGATGGATCATCCATGTTTGGTCTGAATGTTGGATGTCTGGCATCTGATGATCAATACAATTCAAACTATGCTGAGAACTACATCGGGAAGACTACTCTCGGTTGTGGTGTTGTTATCGAAGGACGTGAAGGACATTTTATTCCACTGGTATAAAGGACACATATGGAAGATAATGAAAGAAGTCTGGAATGTGAGATTGCGATAGCAAGATTATCAACATATCGTGATATTATTAAGGCTCTAGACAGCTTATCTGTAGATCCTTCTGTTGCTGTTAAGGAATTAGATAAACTGTTAGATGATCTTAAAAAAATATAAACTAAGGAGCATGAGATGTACGAAGATAATATAGAAAGTGAAGTGATTGAAGCGCATGTCTCATGTGATAAATGTGGTAGCTCCGATGCTCGTTCGAATTACTCGGACGGGCACGGTTACTGCTATTCATGTGGACATTACTACCACCCTGAAGGTAAACCTTATACAGGAGGAACTAAACGTATGCCAGTAGATTTTACCCCTGTTGAGGGAACTGTAAAACCACTTAAAGTACGTGGGATTACAAAAGAGACCTGCCAAAAGTTCGGATATAAGATCGGAAAATACAATGGAGAGCCTGCTCACATTGCTAACTACCACAAAGATGGTAATTTGGTTGGTCAGAAAATAAGACTTGCAAATAAAGAGTTCCGCTGGAATGGAATTAAAGAGCGTCCGCTGTTTGGGATGCATCTCTGGAAGTCCGGTGGTAAGATGATTGTGGTAACTGAAGGTGAAATAGATTGCCTGACAGTATCACAGGTCCAGGACAATCGCTGGCCTGTAGTATCAATACCACAGGGTGCCCAGGGCGCCAAACGAGCAATCTCAGATAATATCGAGTATCTAGAAGGTTTTGAAAGTGTTGTTCTGATGTTCGATCAGGATGAACCAGGACAGAAGGCTGCTAAAGAGTGCGCACAGTTATTAAGTCCAGGTAAAGCAAAGATAGCTTCACTTCCTCTTAAAGACCCTAATGAGATGTTACTTGCAGGAAAAGAAGATGCGATCAGATCATGTATCTGGAATGCTTCCGACTATGCTCCAGATGCTATTGTGAATATGGAAGATCTGTGGGAAGGTATCAATCAGAAAGTTGAAAGAGGATTATCATATCCTTGGCCTACGCTGACTGAGATAACTGATGGTGTACGGCTTCATGAGATGATTCTATTAGGAGCTGGTACAGGACTCGGTAAGACAACATTCTTCAGGCAGATCATTCACCATTTTGTAATGGAACATAAGTTAGACGTAGGAATCGTTTTCTCTGAAGAGACAGTTGAAGAGACAGCAAGAGAGCTAGTAGCTCTTGAGCTTGAAGTACCACTGTCAAGAGAAGATGCTGATATGGAAAAGAAAAGAGAGGCATTCGAGAAATTCGGAAGCAAAGTACATATGATCAAGAACTTTCTCACCGTTGGTTTCGATGGGATTGTCAGCCGGATTCGTTATTTGCATCTCAGTAAGGGAGTACAGTACTTCTTTGTTGACCATGTAACAGCAATGGTATCTGGTGGTGACTTTGATAATGAACGAATTGCATTAGATAATATAATGACAAAACTTCGGGACTTAACAACCGAACTTAACATAACAATTATGATGATATCTCATCTGACAACACCAGAGAAAGGAGCCCATGAAGAAGGAGCGAACGTATCAATCAGACAGTTCCGTGGATCAAGAGCTCTTGGACAATGGCCGAACACAATCCTTGCTATTGAGCGTAATCAGCAGGATGAAGACGAGTCTAGGCGGCATACAAGCATCGTTAAAGTGCTTAAGCATAGACCCAGAGGTTCAGTTGTTGGGAGGAAAATACCTCTTAAGTTTAATGAGAGAACCGCGAAACTAACAGAACTAAAATTTGATGAAGAACCAAAGTCAGCTGGTACTCCAGATACCTGGGAAGAAATCAGTGATGATGACTTTGATGCGTTCTAAGGAGATATAATATGAGTAAAAGTCATAAGTTAGGCGAACGCTTTATAAAAATGAATGCCCTTAAGATACTTGTGGGTAGATCAAAATCAATGGAAATAAAGCTAATCGATCATGTAAAAGATGGTGTGTTAGTAGTCATTAATAAGGATAATGTCGACAAGAGTGTAGTACTTATGGATTCTGATAGAGTTACAATTGACGAGTCTGAAGTATTCGTTAAACAATTGCTGGAGAAACTATGAAGAAACTTAATAACCTATTCACTGAAAAGATTGGACCAAAGCTGTGGGTGCTTACTAAACCACTTAAATTCGATGGAATTACCATTCCAGAAGGATTCGTTACTGATGGGGCTAGTGCTCCTAACGTTGCTGCCAGCATAGCTCCACCTATGGGATTTGCAGGAGCTGCAGCTGCAGTACTTCACGATTGGTTTTACAGTCTAGATTCAGGTAAGAGCAATATCTCACGTAAAGAGGCTGATAAAATATTCTATGAAACTATGAGATCCTGTGGTGTTGGATATTTCAGAGCCAAGGCAATCTACTGGGCTGTGAGAGCAGGTGGTAGTTTCTCATTCAAGAAATGCTATTCAAAAGAAAAACTCGAAGATAACCAATAGGAGAAAATAATGGGCGGAACTAAACATGACGCTCAGAAACCCCGTATGGATCTCATCCCGGCTGAATCCTTGGTCGGGATGGGTGAGGTACTTGGATTTGGAGCTAAAAAATATGATGAACACAACTGGAGAAAAGGGATCGACCATAGTAGGCTTTTTGCTGCTGCTCAGCGTCATTTGTGGAAGTATTGGAATGGAGATACTCTCGATGAAGAGTCTGGTATCAGCCATCTTGCTCATGCCATGACTAATATAGCCATGATGATGGCAAGTCCTGATTATGATGATCGTTATAAGAAGGAGGAATAATGACAAGGTACACTTTTGACATTGAAACTAACGGATTATTAGATGATGTATCTGAATTACATTGTGTTGTAGCTGAAGATTTAGACAGCGGAGAAGTGCTTATTGGCACAAGCCGGGATAAAGCCGGTATGGATAAGATTATCCGGAAGCTCGAAAATGCTGACTTAATCATCGCTCACAACGGTATTGGATACGATGTACCAGCTCTTGATATACTCGTTGGATTCGAGCCAAAAGGGTACGTATTCGATACATTAATAGCAGCCCGTTTAATATGGGCCGATATTAAAGGGCATGATTTTCAGAGGAATAAGAAAGGAAACTATCCTGCAAGACTTATTGGATCACATTCACTTGAGGCGTATGGTTATAGGCTTGGTGAATTGAAGGGTGATTTTGGTAAGCAAGAGAATGCTTGGGAAGTACTAACAGATGATATGATTACATATTGTGTACAGGATGTGAAGGTCTTAACAAAGCTGTACAACTACATCCTATCAAAGAAATATTCCAAGCAAGCCCTCGATATCGAAATGAAGTTTGCAACCATCATTGAAGCACAGATCAGACATGGTGTTAAGTTTGATGAAGACTTAGCTATTCAGACCATGCTTGAGATCAGATCAAAGATGGATGAGATAGGAGCGAAGCTTCAAGAAGCATTTCCTCCTCGTTATGTCTCACCAGATCAAGGTAAAGTGAATACCAGTAAGGTAAACAATAAGAAACTTGGAAAGACAAAAGGATGTCAGTTCTGTAAGATCAAACTTGAGACATTCAATCCAGGATCAAGATTACAGATAGGTCAGAGGCTTATCGATAAATATAACTGGTCACCTGATGTCTTCACAGAAACAGGAATACCAAAAGTAGATGAAACTATCTTAGCATCTCTAAAGTATCCCGAAGCACAATTAATATCAGAATACATGACACTGGCTAAACGTATTGGACAGATCAGTGATGGTCGACAGGGTTGGCTAAAGGCTGTTAAGAACGGGAGGATACATGGAAGAGTTAACACACTTGGTGCAGTTTCTGGAAGATGTACTCATTCAAGTCCAAACCTTGCTCAAGTTCCTGCCGTCCGGGCTGCATACGGTAGGGAGTGCCGTAGAATGTTTACTGCACCTCCTGGATATGTTATTGTTGGTTGCGATGCATCTGGCCTTGAGTTACGTGGTTTTGCTCACTATCTGTCTCCTTGGGATGGAGGGGCATATGCCAAGAAAGTTCTTGAAGAAGATATTCACTCATTCAACCAGCACGCTGCGGGCCTTCCTACACGTGATATGGCGAAGACGATGATATACGGCCTACTATATGGCGCCGGAGATCAGAAGCTAGGTACAATCGTAGATGGAGGTATCAAAGAAGGTAAGAAGATCAGATCCAAGTTTATGGCGATGCTCCCAGCTTACAAGAAGCTTGCGGAGACAATTAAAACCAGAATGAATAATACAGACAAAAAGAAACATGTCTTGAAAGGAATCGATGGAAGAATTCTTAAGCCACGTTCTGAGCATAGCGCTCTTAATCTACTTATCCAGTCTTCTGGTGCAGTTATCATGAAGGTAGCACTCATTGAGTGTGATAGGATGGCTAGAGAGGCTGGACTGGATTACCATTTTGTCTTAAATATCCACGATGAGTGGCAGGCAGAAGTTAAAGAAGAACATGCGAAACAGTTTGCGACTATATCCGAACAGGCTATTAGAAATGCTGGAGATATCTTGAAGTTCAAGTGTCCTCTAGATGGCGAAGCTAAGATCGGTAAAACATGGGAAGATACACATTAAGGAGATAATATGAAAAACGCTATTGTAGCTTTACTTGCAGGCATTATGCTCACAGGATGCACAGCATCACTCAGTGCTATCAAGCCAGCATATCAGGCAGCACGGGACGCTTATATCGAAGCTCGTGACAGTTATGTCGAAGTAAAAGAAGATATTGACTATGTACGTAAAGACATTGAAGGAGAATTAAGATGAGAGAATTTCTGAACGCATTAATGAATACTCACCTGAAACTGAGACTGCTGTAATTTCGAAACTCCCTTCGGGGAGTCTGATGTCTTAGGCAAGCATCACTGATGAGATAGCCTAAAATAATTATAAAGGAGGTACATGAAGACCGCTGAAGAACTGTGTGAACGACTTGCTGAGATCCGTAAAGGATACGACTATGTGAGAGAATTACGATCATCTCTACACATTGATGAGCTTGGTACTTATACCGAAAAGCTAGACAACATGTCGATCGCTTTACATTCCGAAGAATTAGATATTTATCGTGAATTAAGGAGATAGGAGAAAAATTATGTATAGATGGATTACTGATGATTATTTAGATACAGAAGAAGCCCGGCGGGAAGCTGCCTCGGACTTTGTTGAGGAATATTGTAGCCACTGCAAGCACCTGCTTGATGGTGACTGTGTTGAATGTTTTGGTGACGGATATTACTTTGAAGAGGAGTAACTATGGCAACTAAAAAACGTGGGTTTAATCAGCTGTTAATCGATGCAGATGGATACATATTCAGCACAGCTTGCGTATGTGAAAAACCAAATCCTTTTGATCCTAACGAACCTCCCGTAGTAGATGTAAACATGGGGCAGGCTATTCTACGGAAACGGTTCAATGAACTTTTTGACAGGCTAAGAGCCGACAGCTACATTATGTTCCTTTCCTGTAGGAGAGAAGAGGGACATCGTCGGTTAATGGTAGATGAAAGCTACAAAGCAAACCGGAATAATAAGAAGTCCCCGGCAGCGCTACAGCCTTTGAGGAAATGGGTAGAAGAGAATTATGAATGCATGAGTGTACCTCATCTGGAAGCGGATGATCTAATTGGTATTTATGCTACAGAGAAACAGACCACTTACAATAGGATTATCGTGTCATTTGATAAGGACGTAATTGGTCTTCCAGGTAAGACGTATCATCCGAAGCAAGAAAAGAGGAGGATGGTAAAGAAGACAACCAGCTTTAAATTCTTTATCTATCAGTGTATCGTTGGTGATACTGCTGATGGTTATAAGGGAATCCCAAGAGTAGGGAAAGTTGGGGCTAATAAATTCCTGGCTTCATGCCGGACATTACGTGAGATGTGGCCTAAACTTATTGAGTTCGCTGCATCGAAAGGATTAGATGAAGAATACATGCTTAAACAGGCTCGCATGGCATATCTTTTGCGACATTGGAATTATGATATGGATACTGGCGAGATTCGGTTATTTGATCCGGAAGTCGATATTGAGAAGATGATAACTGGTGAATATTAATATAGAGGAGGATGGTGATGGAGATTAACAGTCCAATACTAAAAGATACTATTCATAACCTCGCACCATCCTCAGATTTAACAGTATCTGAGTGGGGAGCGAAGTACAGGGTAATGACCCAATATGATAGCCCCGCCGCTGGCCAACTGTTCGATAACAACAGAGTTCCCTATACAGTAGGGATTATGGATTCATTCTCTCAGCAAAGTGTGAGAATGATAGTGTTCAAGGCTGGAACTCAGATCGGAAAAACGAACATGATGATGAACATGCTTGGATGGGTTGCAAGTGAAAAACCTGGTCCAACCATGCTCGCATTACCTACAAAGGAATCAGTGGACAGATTCTCATCTGCCCGAATAGATCCGATGTTCAAAGCAAGTCCAAAGTTGAAACCGTTACAGCAGAAGAAGTGGCGAACACAGCAGAAACACTTCAATGGTGGCGTGCTTTACCTTGCTACCTCAAATTCATCTGCTCAGATGTCCTCAGCATCAGTTGAGTATGTATTTGCTGATGAGTTGAAAGACTGGAAGTCCTCTGTTAATACTGGTGGATCAGATGCTGTAAAGTATCTACTTGATAGACAGAAGACTTTCCCCTACACTAAAAAAGCCGTATTGGTATCCTCACCTTCTGGTGAAGAATCAATGCTTGAAAAATACTATGACGCTTGCGAAGTCAAAGTACAATACCATGTAAGATGTCCGAAGTGTCAGTATCAACATGTGCTGAAATTTGAGAACATTGACTTTGGTGAAGAGTACTTTCCATTTGATGTTCCTAGAGAGAAAGACAACAGTGATTACTGGGCAGCTGCCAGGAAACACGCTTGCTATATATGCCCTGAGTGTAGTCATAGAATAACCGATTACATGAAGCCAAAGATGAATCGAGCAGGAGAGTGGCTTACAGAAGATGGTGATCCTATTCCTAAAGATGCTGTGTCTATTGGATTCCAGCTGTCCTCTCTATACTCTCAAGACTTGAAGTGGGGTGACATTGTTTTTGAATTCCTAGAATCACGTCAGGATCGGCATAAGCTCGAGAACTTCATCACCGGATGGTTGGGTGAATGTTGGACCAATGACGTAGTCGCTACTAGTGAAGAAGAGCTTAGGAATAATATTATTGATCTTGATCCTGTAACAGCTCCAGTAGACACAATTGCTATCACGGCTGGTATTGACTGCCAGGCAACTCATTTCTATTTCAGTGTCTGGGCATGGAATAAAGCAGGGGATGGAACGATGATTCACCATGGAATGTTAAATACATTCGAGGAAGTAAGTGATCTAGTCCATACTAATGAATATCCAATCTTAGGTACAGATGAAACCATGCAGATCTGGCGTGCTTCAATAGATACAGGTGGTGGAATGTCTACCAATGAAGCTGGTATGGAGTACTCAATGACAGATGCTGCATATAGGTTTGTCAGAGAACATAGTAGAGGTAAGATATTTGCCGTAAAGGGTAATTCGGTTAAGATGGCTGGACGTAGAGTTCAGATGTCCATGCTTGACAAATTCCCAAATGGTAAAGCAATGCCAGGTGGACTCGCTCTTTATTTACTTAACACAGAGGAGTTCAAGGAAACATTATTCTGGAGATTTGCAAGAGAAGAAGGTGAGCAGAATAGATTGGTATTCAATAAGGATGTCGATAAAACATGGTTTGCACACCTGACAGCGGAAAAGAAAGTTTTAAATGATAAAGATGTATGGGAATGGAAGCAGGTTAAGAAGCGTAACGATTACCTCGATACCTGCGTGTATAACTTAGCTTTAATTGATCCTCAGTTCGGTGGTGGACTTAAGGTACTCGGAAACAAGAGAGCCTCATTAAATAAGTCAAAAACAGTACAGGATCAAATGGCTGAACTTAACCATTTCGCACAGCAAAATAAAAAACCGCCAGCCTATAACCAACCGGTACGACGCCGGATAAGTGATGGGTGGCACAGGAGGTAACAAAATGGCAGTTAAAACTCTTGTAGAAAGAATCGAAGAAGTACAGCAGGCCATTACCGAATGTCTCACCTCCCAGGAATTGACCACACAGGCTGGTTCTGTTATGAGAGCCCGTCTTGACTTTCTGACCAAGTACGAAAGACAGCTACTTGATCAGTATGAGTTAGAACAGGCAGGATCTACTGGTGGATTCCAGAACAAAGTGAGATTTAGGAGGGTGAGGTAATGACGATACTGGATATGAACGGAAACCCGGTTGAATCGAAAGTCCGTAAGTTCAGTAACGCTCCTCGTTACTCAGGTGCTGATTTAAGCCGACTTACGAATGACTGGGTATCATCTTCTATGGACAAGGCAGATGCTAACTCTTGGGATGCGTATGCTCTTCGTGTACGGTCCAGAGACTTAATGAGAAACGACCCGGTTGCTTTTGCAGTAATTGACACCATGATCACCAATGTGATTGGATATGGGTTACAACTTCAGTCAGACATCAGTGCAAAGAAACTCGGAGTATCCGAAGAAAAAGCCGCCAAGATTCAGGATGCATGTGAAGATGTATTCTGTGAATGGTCTAAAAATGCTGACAAAGCTCGGGTACTGAACTTCAACGAGTATCAGAGACTAGCCTTTCAGAAGATTATGGTAGATGGAGAAGCTATTGTTCTTCCAACATGGGCCGAAGGTCCTAGGAAGGAATTTGGCAGATGTCTTCAGATGCTAGAGTCAGAGGAATTGGATACGAATTGGATACCGAATGATAAGACATTGAACGGGATTACGTTTGACACAGATGGAGCTCCCAAAACATATTGGCTGAAGAAGTACAAGAAAACCGAAAGATTATCGACCTCTATGCGTCCACAGGCTATTAAGGCTAGGGATGAGATGGGAAGACCTAATGTTTTACATATTTTCGAAACTGCTAGACCGAACCAGACTAGGGGTTTACCTAAACTTACTCCGGTTATGTCTAAGTTCCAGGACTTCAACGAATACCTTGAAGCTGAGATTGTCTCTGCTCGTGTTGCGGCATGCTTGGCAGTATTTGTTCAGAAGAATGATGCCGTAAGTGCGGCACAGGCAATGGGTGCTGATGACTATGATTACTATGGTCAGAGACAGCAGGATATAGAACCTGGTGTTATTAACTATTTGGAACCAGGTGAGACCATTGAAGTTGTCGATCCTAAACGTAATGATTCAATTGGAGCTTTTACATCATCAATTATGCAGATTGTTGGAATGGCTACCGGACTTCCATATGAACTCTTGGTAAAAGACTTCTCAAAGACAAACTATAGCTCCGCACGGGCTGCTCTTTTGGAAGCAAGACGTCAGTTTGAATACTATCGTAAATGGTTCGCAGATAAATTCTGTCAGCCGATATACGAGCTGGTTATTGAAGAAGCTTACTACAGAGGTATGCTGCCAATTACCCAGGCTCAGTTCGATAGTAAATTCAGTCAGATCACAAAAGCAAAATGGAATGGATCTCCGTTTGGTCAGATTGATGAGGTTAAAGAGACTCAGGCAGCTATCCTTAGGATTAATTCTGGTCTGTCATCGTATGCTGATGAGCTTACTGGTGATGGTAAAGATTGGAAGAATGTATTCGCTCAGAGAAAACGAGAGAATGAACTGTCAAAAGAATATGGATTAGGTTTTGAGTTATCTACTACTCTAAGTAAAGGCAAAACTCCAGGATCAGGAACAGGAGGTAACTCGAATGCCGACACCGAAGAAGAATGAAACACGCAAAGATTTTATTGACCGTTGCATTCCGTACGTAATTAAGGACGGAACTGCCAAGGATGGCAAACAAGCTTATGCCGTGTGTAGATCAATGTATGATCGAAAGGACAAAAAGAAAATGTCGAATGCAACCTTGAATGCGGACGTAAAGTGCTTTGCCCAGACCGACGGTGCTGAAAAAGAATTTGATTTCGAGCTGGTAGGCTATACCGGAAAGATTATGTCTCAGATGGGTCATAATTTTATCTTTGATCTTGATGGTATCGAAGCCAAAGATGGTGGGGTAATCATTTTGCGAGAACACGAACGTGATCGGATTGTTGGTCATGGTCAGGTATCTAAAGATGAACGAGGTCTGGTAGTAAGAGGTAAATTCTCCCAGGCTACTAAAGATGGTAAAGAGATAAAAGCCATCCTGGAAGAGGGGATAGTACCTCTCCAGTGTTCCGTTGGGATTGCACCTGAATCAGTAAGAGCTGGAGAAGATGGAATGTCTATCAACGGGTTCGCTATCAACGATAGGGTTCAGGTTTGGGATAAAAGTTATGTGGGTGAAGTCTCTATCTGCTCATGGGGAGTTGATACTGACACATCCGTAAGATCTTTTGCGAAGGAAATAGATATGGAAGATATCAAGAAAGAAGAAATCAAAGAAGAAGAAGTAAAGGCTTGTGAAGAATGCGGTAAGGACGTTTGCGAATGTGGAGACGATCATGCTGACGAATCTAAAGAAGAAGTTAAAGAAGAGAAAGTTGAAGAAAAGGCTGGAGACGATACGGAAGAGAAGAAATTTAGCGCTGCTGACATGGACGCTGCTATACTCGCCGAAAGAGCAAGGGTAGCTGGTATCCTTGATGCTGGTGCTCCTCTGGAGCTGGCTCACAAAGCTATCACTGATGGTATGGATGAAGGAGCTGCTTACAAATTCTTCTGGCAGTCTGAGAAAAGCAAGAAAGACGTTGGTCTTGCTGAAATGGCTGCTGCTGCTCCTGTTGTTGAAAAAGTTATTGAAGACAAGAAAGATGCTGAGCCTGGATACACTGAACTTATCGAACTTGCAAAAGCCGAAGGTAAATCACACATGGACGCTATGGCTCACGTGATGAAAAACCACCCGGAAGCTTACGCTAAATTTATTGAGGGATAATTATGCCGAGACGTGATGTACAATTGACCGTAGCCCTTGGCGCTGGCCCGAACACGACTCCAATTTCGGGGTCGTGGAATCAGGGCATTGCAGTAGCTGCTGACGGCCATGATGATTGGGGCATGCTGAAGGGTAAAGTTGCTTCAACTGGTGATGATATCATCGGATGGACTATTAAACCTCAATTAGAGGGTGATATTGCAACTCTTCGGACTATGTTTGACGGTACCATAGACGTAGAACTCGGTCCAGGTTATCCAGCTGAGCTGACAACTTGGGTAGGTGATCCTCTATGGCTGATGAATGATGAAAGTGGACGTTTAACTAAAAACGGTGATCTTGTTCCTGCAGCACAGCAGTATTGTGCACTTGCCCTTGAAGCGGGTAAAGTAGAAGGAAATCGCTGTGAAGTTTACGTCTTTACTCAGAAAAATATTCTTAACAGATAAGGAGTGAGGACATGGCAACTTTTTATGATCATGACTACTGGGAATTTACTGCCGATGTTACTTCCGCTCCTGTATATGTAGGTACGGCTGTAGACTTCGTACGTAGAGTCGATGGTAATCCGATTCCGCTTGTAAAACCTGCTACTGCTGATAATGATGTATATGATGACAATGCGAGAACAACTTATATTGGAGTAGCAATGCAGGCTGGCGCAGTGGGTGATAGGATTACCTGTCGCTGTTGGGCTGCTGGTACAATGCCAGCATTGGTTGAAACTGAGATCGATTTGGAAGCTGGAAGTGAGTTATATTGGGACGGTGCTAAGTTTGTATTGAATGATCCGGCTACCACAGAGTACACCACTACTGGGATAAGCGACAACGGAACTTCCGAACTTTATCTTGATGTAGCCGCAGCTGGATGGACCGCCAATGAGTGGCAGCATCATGAGCTTATCATAACTAGTGGTGAGCACGCAGATGAAAGATTCATCGTTCACTCAAACACAGCTACACGAATTGTGATTGAAACTATCGATCTGGTTGATTGGACTTCTCCTATTACCTTCGAAATTTGTAACGACAACGAAGCTGGGTATGGTAGGAGAACAGCTGTAAACATGTCTAAAATTACCGGTACACCCGCTCCTAATGCTGAACCTCAGATTTGTGAACTACTCGTATTAAAAGGAGGACGTACATAATGCCTACTCACAATATTTCAATGACATGTATAGCTAATGAAGATATCGATCTGTATGCTGCTGTTAAAATAGTACGAGAAGAAAATCCAACAGATGGACTTCCTGCCGTTGAGATGACAGATACAGCAACAGATATTGTATTTGGAATCTGCATGAATGCGGCACGGGCAGGTGAATTAGTAACTGTCCGTAATCCATTCAGTGGCATCCTTCCTGCTTATGCATACATCAATGTAGAACCTGGTGATAGATTAACACTCGGACTATCTCGTCCTGGGTCTTTCTCAAATAATACAGACGCTCAGTACAGTAGAAGTATAGCGTATGTTATGCAGATAGGGGACTCCTCTGATACTGAAGAGACCAGATGTGCTATTATCTTTACCAGAGCATACTACGTATAAGGAGAGAAAATGGGACATAGAAATCATAATTTAAGCTATATTGCTGCGGCAGATATCCATGCCGGACGAGCTTTACAACTTCAGTCAGATGGAACAGTAAGAGAGCTTGAGGACATCAACCTTCCAATTATCGGCTGGGCACAGGAAAACGTTCATGCTGGATTTCCTGTATCAGTTAGATTGATGGTTGAGGGTACACTGATGGTTGAATTTGATCCGCTTGATGATTGGTCAATATCTGCCGGAAAGATGTTAGAACTTAGCAGGGATACGCTTGGAACTGTTAGAACTCGCAGGAATGAGATATCTTCCACATCTACAACCGTAACTGTCGGTTCTGGGGAGGTAACTTTCAACAATGTTGAGGATACCTTTGTAGTTGATGAACTTGTTGGCCTTACATGCTGGTTCCGTGATGGGACTAATGCCGGAAAATCCGGTATTGTAACTGCAAATGGAGTCAACTCTATTACTGTACAAACTACCTTAACAACCTGGGAAGATGTTACTTTGGTAACTACTGGCGCGAATATGATGGGATATTCTCTGGAAAGACGGGAACCAGCAGATACTACGAAGAAGTATATTCATGCACTTATTATCCGTCAGTTATCCATGTCTGAAAGACAGTAAGGAGATAAATAATGGATGCAACAAGAGAAGTAACAATAACAGGGAGAGCCAGAGTTGATTTTGAAGTTGGGGATGCTGTTTATATCTTCTACCAGAACAGCGAAGCGAACCCAACTGATATAGGTGTAAGCTTTTCAAAGCCGCCTACCTCAGGAAACGAAGGTAGAGTTGTACATGGAGCTGCTATTACAAATGCCAAAAGCGGAGAGTTAATGACAGTTCGCCTGGCATTTGCTGGAACTTTAGGAATTAAAGTAAACTGGACAGGCAATCTAACACCAGGTACTTTACTTTATCCGCCGGCAGAGTCCGCAGACTCATTATCTGCAATCCCTGGAGCATTCCGTACAAATGCGCTCGGGTTCTATGTTGGTAAAGATATTCATCCTGAGTCGGTATCCGGACAGATTTGCGAAGTTTTAATCGTTAGAGTCGGTCCTGACTATTCCGTAGTATAGGGAGGTAGAATTATGAATAAACCGTATGGCTCACTATTCGTTGAGCTGACAGAAGATATTGACTCCGGAATGAGGGTCCGAGCTACAGGAGAAAACCATACAGGTTTGTACCCTAAGGTAGAAAAAGCTTTGAATAAAGTAAAAGCTTGGTTTGGAATTACTTTAGAAGGTGGAAAAGAAGGTGATATTGTACCTGTATATCCGCCTTATTCCGGAACCGTTATGGCACGAGTCCTTGCAGATGTAAACCCCGTTAGAACTGGTGATTGGGTCTATACAGATTCGTCTGGATATTTTACTACAACTACTGGGACTGGACGTATTCCTACGGCAATTATCGTAACGCCGTTGATGAATGAAGCACCAGCTCCAAATAAAATTGTTAAAGCAATGGTATTTGTTGGACGTTATCTTTATGATGGCGGCGGATATCAGCCTTAAGGAGACAGTATGCCTTATACAACTGGTGCGAAAACTTATACGGCCTATGAAGATATGCCGAAACACCGTATTGTTGTTCTTCGTAACAGTTCTACCGATCCGTTTGAAGTAGAGCTCGCCAATCAGGATTCTGAACATCTGTTTGGCGTGACTCTTACAGCTGCGAAAGCCGGAGAACTTATATCCGTCAGACCTTTTGATAATGACGGAACATTTGAAATCGAATCTGCTGGCACTATCGCACATGGAAGTCGTGTCTATGTGTATGATGGGACCGGTAGAGTAAATGATGAGGTCAGGGTTCCAATTGTTGGTAGAGCCTTAAACTCTGCTACCGTTGGTCAGGTTGTCACCGTTGCTCTGACAAAAGATATGGTTTACACACTTCCGGCTGAAGATATAACCATAGAGGATACCGGTGATCATTATACATCTGATAATGTTGAAGGTGCTCTTCAAGAAGTCGGTACATCTATCGATACCATTGAATCGGACATCACAACCATTGAATCTACTCTGACAGACCTGCAGGATACCAAAACCATTATTGAGTGGTTTGATTTTGATGATGCAGTGTCAGCAGCTGGTGGGGGTAACGGTAGTCCTGCGTCTAGTAGGCTGATTCCGATACTCAGTGAATATGCTGACCCGACAGGTGCTGATGCTGGAAAACTCTATAGGCAGGATTTAGGTAGTGGATACTATGGTGCAACCTATATCAGGAATATTGCATCAGGTTCCCTGGATACCAGAGACTACTATATGAGCATGAATATCAGACCTCGTCACAAGATTCATACAGCTGGGGCTATATCTTTTAGATTATATGCCTCTCAGGAGTCTACCGCTGGATCTACTCATTTTCATCATAGAGTAACAGCGCGTGGAACAGCTTCATCATTTGATGTTACACCGTACAGTATCATTTATTTAAGTGGACAATCATCCGCCGGATGGCATACGGGTGTATCATTCACCGCTGGACAGTTATCGTTCGATCCATCATCTTTCATGGTCTTCATGAGGATAGAATCAGATGGAACAACGAATACAACTTCTTTCTATGGTCTGGAAATGACCTATGAAACCGATATTAACGATTTGTAATTAAACAAATAAAATATAATTAAAAATAATGATTTACTGATTCCGAAGGGTAACACACCTGGAAAAGTTAAATCACAATAAATTAGCGTAAAATACGCACAGAAAGGAAACTATTATGCCTTCACCGAAACTTAATACTGTTGTTCGTAGACCTGACCTTGGCGGAGCCGTTATTGAAATGCTGGAAGCTGCTGGCGAAATGGGCTACATTGGAACTACTCTTCTTCCGATCCGTAAAGTTGGCGAAAATGCCGGCGTTTATCCGGTTATCCCGAAAGAAGCACTGATGAAAAATGTTAACCCCGCTCGTGCTCCGAAGTCTGCTTACATTCGGACTAACTACGAATACGAACGTGGTACTTACATGACTTATGAGTACGGCGTTGAAGAAGTAATCGATGACGTTGAAAGAAAACTGTTCGACCAGGAAGCTCCTGGCATGGCTGATATGCTTGCTGCCAAAAGAGCCGCTGCCTTCCTTATGAGAGCTCAGGAAAGAAGGATTGCTAATATGTTCTTCTCCACTACTGCTGCCGCTCGTTTTGGTACTGTTTCTGTTACCAACGAATGGAATGATTACTCTAATGCTACTCCGATCACTGACGTTAAAGCTCAGCTCCAGAACTTCCGTCTTAAGAAAGGTCGGACTCCGGATGCCCTCGTAGTTAACTGGGAAGTATTCAACAACCTGACTCAGTGTACTCAGATCGTTGATCAGATTAAATATACCTTCGGAGCTGCTCTTGATATCCGTAACCTGACTCCGTCTCAGATTGCTCAGGCTCTTGGTGTACCTCGTCTTATCGTTGCTGGTGGTCTGCAGGATACTGCTGGTTTTGGTCTTGACTCTACTATCGCTGACATCTGGTCTAATGAATATGCAGCTCTCGTTGCTCTTGATTCTATGAGAGAATCCAACTTGGGTAGCACTTTTATGTGGACTCCGGATGCGAATGGCGTTGTTGTTGAGCAGTATCGTGAAGAAGCTGTTCGCGGTGACGTATATCGTGTTCGCCATTATGTTGGTGAAAACTTCACTGCATCTGTTGATGAAACTGGTACTATCGTTTCTGACGTTGCTTCTGATAACATCATCCTGTTCGACAATATCACTGGATAAGTTATATAGGGCCCTCTTCGGAGGGTCCTTTTATTAAAGGGGGAAATATGGCTCTGCCCACCCTAAAACAGCAAGTATTGGCTGATATGGACCTACTATTCGAGGATCCAATGCCGTGGCATGAAGACTGTGTTTATACTCCAATTGGGGGCTCGCCTGTTACCATTCCGTGTCATCTCTCAGGAGATATAGACACATTCTCTAATATGGAGCAGTATGTTGGCCGTGGAGAAGAAAACGCAGAGTTCTACTGCTGGTTCAAGAAGGCTGATGTACCAACCCCTCAGTGGAGGGATAAATTTACAATCCGCGGAGTTGACTATTGGTTTGGTGAAATGGGTGTAGTTAAACAGGACCTATATTCCACCAAAATACACCTCCGCAGAGACTTTGATTGTGAGGACTTTTAATGATCTTTCAAGGAAAAGATGGTGTACTGAGAATTACAGATAATCATCAAGATACCACAAACTATTTGAGAGTCAGGTTCAGAAATATGGATTTCAGTTCCCAGCTCGGTAGACCTGCTCTTGAAGAAAGACTTGTTTTGGATACCGGCAAGGTGAACGAATGTTCTCATTATGTTACCGGTAATGATATGGTAATTTATGATCCATTTGGTTTGTCTTTCTCATTCATGATGGACACCACCTGTAATCGTGATCCTCAGGGGTCTGGACGAGACTTGGTCTACGAAGCGCTTATATGCCGTAATGCGAATAACTTCGGGGCCAGTCCGGCTCAAACTTGGGCTGGTTATGGTAACTCAACCAAAGGAACAACTGAAAATAAACCTGGTACGCCTAATCCGGAGTTCACAGAAAAAATTGGAAAAACTCCGTATGCTACCGGTACGGTAACCGCGGCATTTGCAAACGATATTCTTATATCAGAATCATACCTTCTGAATTATCTGGCTAATGGTGTTGCTAAGTTTACATCCGGCATATACACCGGTCAGGAGTTCTTAGTTGATTGGAACGAGCCAGATAGTAATACTCTAGTGGCTTTTAAGGGTATTGACCACAGTACCATCGGAATTGGAGATACGTTCGAAGTATGGGAGAACTACCGTACAGTAGACATCCAGTTCAAACTAGATAATGGATTAGGTACTCCAATTGTTTGGAAATTTAATGAAGTTTACTTTCCGCCGAATGAGATTATCTTGGCTGAAAGCGAAGAAAGTATAAACGTTACTGCGACTGGGGGCGTATACGGCACCGTACAGCGTGGAACAGATTGGATATAAAGGAATAAAATATGTCAATTTATCAAAATAAAGATGCTAAGATCAGACTCTATGATGGAACCGCTACTCCCTTCTACCTGGAACTGTGCCTGGACAACGGTGACTTCACTGGTCCGATGGGTGATCCTGTTCTTGAAGAAAGACTGATCCTTGACCGTGGTCTCGTTGGTGCCTGTACTCATTATGTAACCGGAAACGATTCACCAGTCATGGAACCTGTAGATATATCTTTCTCTATCATGGTTAATGATGGAGATAAGTTTGAGTATTTCATGGACTGGCTGGAAGGTACCGATGTTAATAGTAACACCATCGTTACAACCAAAGGGACCAATCCACGTCTGGGTTCTGGTCTTTCATTTGCAGATACTACAAAGAGATGCTGTAACATTGAGTATAAGGCGCTCGTATCTACCGTTAACTTCAAAATGACTTACAACGAAGTTTACTTTGACATGGCTTCTCTGTCTCTTGCTGAGTCTGAAGAGGCTGTTACCATTTCTATTACCGGACGTTGTTACGGAACTATTGAACGTTCTGCGGATGACTTCACAGCTGGTACCGATGTAACGGCTTAATCTTAGGGCCTACCTTCGGGTGGGCCTTTTTTCATTTAGGGGGAACTATGAGACTTTCAAAACTCCTACCAGACACTACAAAACTTACCTGCACCGGTACTGTGGCTGTCAATGTAAACGGTGCACCTATAGAACTCCCGATTACATCTGAGGGAGTACTTGAACTTCGGGATGAGATGCTACATCACCGTCCTATTGCTCCTAAAAAGGCATTAACGATCAAGGCTGATTCAGAGACCGGTAAAGAACTAGGTCTATCTGAAGACACAGTCAAGTTGGTACAGGATGAAGCGGATGAAGGGTATATCCAGCAGTTGAATCAATACCATGAAGATTTCCTTTGGCAGATCGTTATCAAAGGCCTTACAATTGAATTTGAAGATATCACCGGTACGCCTGTAGAAGATTTCGACGGAAAGAAAGCCGTACTACTGGCGAACGGGTTAACAATAGCTCAGATACAGATTATCTTTGATGCAATAGTTAAACTTGGATTTCAGCATTCCCAAGAACTCGATGAATATATCGAACGGTCGGTTGGAATTACAAAAGCGATAAAAAGAAAGATGGTATCCAAAGCTAAGAAGAACAAGGATACCGGGAATACTGGGACTTTCAACGAAGTCAGTATCATGAGTGAGTACTCTATATCCCCTATTGAGTGGGCAGAGCTCACCTCAATTGACAAGCGTGTCCTGAACTATTCCCTTTTGCTAAAATACCATCAAGAAGCTGAGCGCATGGAACAACTTAAGCGCCAACAGAAGCTTGAATCAAATAAACAGAGAGCGTTGGGCAAGATGCCTACTTTCAGTAACAGAGGAGGGCGTTAAATGGTAAACTATAGGATCGGGTATCACGATGCTGCTGCATCAGCCCGAACAATTGACCTACTCCCGGGCGATGATGGTGTACGGATTGAATGGAGAACTGAAATCAATCGTAACGTGTCCTCCACCGGTAAGTATGAGAATGTGGTACAGAATACTCTGCGTTTTATCACATTTGAAGCATATTTCAAGGAGGCGGCATTTCATAAGCTTGAGACTTTCATGTCTTTCGCTCAGCAGGGACAGCCGTTTTCTTTCACAAAGAATCCAGCTAAAGGATCAGAGACTCTCAATGGTGCTGTAAGTACAGGTGATAACAGTCTTATTGCATCCGCTACTGTAACTGGGTTTGAAGTTGGTGACTTTATTATTCTTAGGGACACGGAAGGACTGACATGGGATGTCTGTGAGGTTGAAGCGATTGCTGATACGACTATTACATTAGTAGATCCTATCACGCATGACTATGACGATGGAACTAGTATATTCTGGTACTATGATTTTCCTGCACTGTATCTCATCGATGAAAAATTTGATCCTGATAGAGATGGGGATTATTGGAATCATACCTTTAACTGTGTTGAGGTGCGATAATGGCAATTAATCCTTCTCCTGCCTATGAGGCCGCAAACGAGCTTGCTTACAAGACTCCGATGTATACCGTGTCCTTTCAGACAATCGCAGGAACTGAAGAGTACACAGTAACAGATCTAAATATTTCATTTCCACTATGGATAAAAAGGGCAATATCTGTTGATCAACCTGCATGGACTGTTGATGAGCTCGCTGGGTACACCTGCGTTATCACTACAAGACGTGGGGAACAGGTTACCAGAGAAGTGGATGGTAATACGGCAGATACAGTTACTTTTATTCAGAGTCTTCCTATGGATACAGTGGATATAGACGATACGTTCGTATTGGATTTCTATGAGGATTTCTGCACGTATCAGCCAGCAGACAGTGTATTCACGAACAGAACATATAAACCGTACGTGTCTTATATTTCTGGTGGTGGATATAGTATCACTCCAGATGAAGGAAATACTTCTTCGGCAACACTAAGCATTGATATGGTTGACACAGATGATGAGATCACACAGATGATCCATAATGCTACTGGTCGTCTCCAGAAGAAAACCTGCATTGTTAATGCTGGGTATGTCGGTATGGATATCCATGATATGATAACAGTGTTCACAGGAGAAGTTACTGACTATAAATATACCAAGAAAGGTATATGGACTATCAAGGTTTCTGATGCAATACGTGATCTGAACAAGAATATATTTAGGGATGCTAGTGATGACAACGTAAATGTTATCACAGGTAACCCTATAAACTTGATTCTGTCCCTTCTGATAAGTAACACAGGGGATGGTACAAAAGGTGTATACGACATTTTCCCTTTAGGGTATGGGTTGAATATGCCGATATCAAAGATAGATATAGAGGCTTTTGAAGAAATCCGAGATACATATTATCCTGGAACGTCTGTTACATTTTGGTTCGAGATGACCTCTCGTGAAAGTGCTAATGACTTCTTTAAGGCTCAATTCTATCAGCCGTTAAACATGTACCCAGTAGTGACAGGTGACGGAAAATACTCTGCCAAGATCTACCGGCAGCCTCTTCCTCCATATGTTCCGTATTCTATTAATGAGAATGATATGCTTGAGGTTCCAAATTATGATGGTAACCTGAGTGATCTTATTAATGAGGTACAGTTCAGCTATAACTACAATGATGATGACGGTAAGTATGAAGATATAACTGTATTTGCAGATGCCGAGTCAATTAATGCCAGAGGTGTGGGTGATAGAACGCTTGAGATCGAATGTCTTGGCGTTAGGGATACCAATCCAGATACTGGAGGCATACTGATGGATACACAGGGCTTCATCGAGAAAAGTGCTAAACGTATTTTCTCAAGGTATGCAGAACCTCCGGTAAAGTTGTCTGTTGATCTCATGTACAGATACCTTCTGATCGAAACCGGGGATATAATTCTTGTATCTAATAAGTTCCTACCAAATCTAAGGACCGGGAATTTTGATCTTGAAAACATTCCGATGGAAGTCATCAAAAGAACCGTTGACTGGAAGCGTGGGAAGGTAAAGCTTGAGCTATTGCAGACAGGGTATGCAGATCTCAAATATGCTGGTATTAGTCCTATATTAGAAGTAGATACCCCAGTAAATAATGAAGCATTCACTGTTGCGGATGTTGGAAATTACAGAGAAGGGTATCGGGTTACACACTGGAGACCTGTATTTGAATTTGAACGGACAGATGATCCGAGTACACTCAAGGGAAATGAGGAAACACGTCCGTACTACCATATGAAGAAACTTGAAGACAACTTAACAATAACAACTATTAATGGATTACTAATAACAATCAGCGGGCTATCTAATCCTCCATTGGAAGGCGATGTATTTACCTTCAATGATACTGGGACTCTAACAGTAGATCAGGAGTTCTGGGGACGTATAGGAGCCGGATATCTGATAGCACCATAAGGAGATTTATATGGGATTTTTAGACCCTAATACTGATTTTAGATTCATACTACCTACTGAGACTGATGCAAATTCACCGATAAGTGAAGAGCTGATGTCCCAGATCAGAGAGAACCTGGAATCTAACATGAAGGACACCAAGTATTCCGGACTAAGGTTCGAAGTGGTGTCTGTGGATAGTGATACCCAGATGACCGTTACAAAAGTTGATCCTGGAGATGAGGGCTGGGAAGCAGGTGAGCTTGCTCTGTTGATTACATCGATGCAGACCGGGAACGCTCTTGGGTTCAACTATAATATTAACGTTAATACAGCATTAAGTACAGGTACTGCTACAATTACGTACACAGGTACTACACTGTTATCCGATGGTATATTAGCAGGCGATATTGGGCTGATAATGTACTCTTTTACTGGTGTAGCCCATACGCATGATGGGATTAACTCTCCGGCTATTAGTGCTGACGATAGCTGGCATACATCAGTTGATGGAGGACAGTGGACTAATCCTTCTGTGGTTGAAACATTTGATTCTGTCACATATTTCTCTGGGGATTCTGTTGGTAGGGTATTCTGTAAGGTTCGGATGACCGGATTGAGTATATCTTCTTCTAATTTATCGGGGATGCAACTTAGGATGCGAATTAAGGCCGGTACGTATGAGTATATAGAAGCAACTACCGGAAACTATGCGACATATACAATAGCATCTGATTATCTTGGACCTACGATGACAGTAGGAACTGTGCCAGATGGCTTATCTCATCTCTGGATCCCAATGGACAAAGGACTTTACTCTGTTGATCTAGCTTCTGCTGGTGTACCCTTTGATGCTCCTATGTTTCCTCAGCTTGATCTCATCAGTAGCGCGTCTTTTCCTGCTTTTACTACTCTGAATTTTACTGCAGAAATAACCTGGTACTCAGCACCGTAAGGAGAGACAGATGGGAGCAAATATGGTTGAAATTCTCTCCTCGCTGGGGATGTTGTTAGGATGTTCTGGTATCTTTCTCTATCTGATCAAGATGCAAAATACTAAACTTGATGATCTGGATAATAAGAAACTAGATAAGGAAATGTTCAAAGAACACCTGAAGACATTTGATGAGTTGAAGAGTGAAGTTAAAGATGTCCGAAACGATATGAAAGATATAAGAGGGATGATTAACTCAAATACAGAATTGTTGATCCGAGTAGATGAACGTATATCGAGGATTAACAAGTAGAGGTAGTAACGTGGCTCAAGATACGAATAGCATAGCCAAAAACGTTACTTACTTTCTTACAGTTCTATGTGGTGCACTTATGATATTAGGAAGCCTCTATCTCCGTCTTAATTACGGAGAAGGGGCTGCTCCTGAGGTTGAGACGATTAAATATAACTACCCTAATGTCAGTGGGGATCCAATTAGACGGAATAGATTTAGGAATATTCGAATATCTTTTAATACCCTAAAACAGGTAGTACCAGGGGAAACAAAGGATGTTAGAATGGTAATCAGTAGATCAATGGAAGTAGATTCAGGACCTGTCCACGATGGGGTAGTATTTTCATTGGTCATTGAGAATATGGCTAGATTTAAATCAATTCTATTTGATTATGATAGATGTGTAATTGAGCGAGAGACAACCACGGATATCGTAGTATATTTACTAATCGATGGACTACAGGGTGTAACCATGCGTAAGCTGATTATATACATAGACAGACGTACAGATACAGTAAGTTTAGCTGGTTATGAAATAGATGCAAAAGATATATTGGATAAGGACTTAGAGATAGCACTTAATCAATTAAGAGGATAGAACATATGGCAACCAAAACCGAGTTGACCGAAAGGGAGATCAGGTATGCTACAGGTGCCAGTACAGCCGATATCAAACGCTGGTTGGGCGAGGGACTACTTGCTTGTCGGACCAGCGACGATAATTATGATGCCAGGAAATTCTTCTTGTGGTACAGGGACAATGTGTACAGACCATCCTTAGGTAAGGGGGATACTGGCGTTGATCTGGATGTAACTGCGCATAAAGCAAGGTATGAGAAAGCAAGAGCCCAGAAGTATCAGATTAGACTTAAAAGACTGATGGATGGACTCATATCTATTGATGCTGCAGAACTTGCTCTTTATGAGCTGCAGGAGGTCTTCGAAGAGATCAGTAAGAAACTACCTAAGATGATCGCAAAAAAGGTAGCAGGTAAGGACGAAGCTGAGATAATGATGAAGACTGACGAATATATCAGGAAGATTTTGATCAACTATTCAAAACTAGGAGATGATAGTGAAGATAGTGAAGACAAAAAAGAAGAGTAGGCTACGGGTTAAAGAGTTACGTGGATTTGCTGATAGAGTTAATAGTTATGTTGAGGGTCTATCACATAGTGGCCTGATGACTGACTGGATCTTTGCAAATGCTGATATGATTCTGGAAGTTTTCTTTACAGCAGCGAAGGAGATATACAATGCCAAGAGGGAAGAAAGATACCGCGAAGAAGCAGACAAAGCGTGGACCTACGTCCGGGACAACGTGGACTACCTGTCCAGCTAAGTTAGTAACGTATCTAGCGTCGATATCTGAGAGAGCTCTTACTGACTGGGTTAGGAAAGGATTAGTCAAAAAGACTGGTCACGGTAAGTATAATATCAAGTCTGTACTTAAGGCTGCTCTTGAGCGAGATGTATTTCAGGGAGGTACTTCATTAAATGAGGTAACTACTGATGAGATTCAACAGAATAAGGCGTTATTGGAGAAAGCACGTGCTGATTTGGCAGAAACTGAAGTAGCGATAGAGAAGCGTAAGCTGGTGGAGGTAGAGGATCTAAAGGGGTTCCTAGCTAATCAGATGGTGATGTTTAAGAAGGATCTAATGTCATTACCTCGAACAATTCCAGGGGCTTGCTACGGATTAACGGAGAAGGAAATTGAAGAGGATTTATCTTCAAGAATTTCGAAGTATTGTGAAGAACGGTTTGATAATACCGAATTATCTTCATTTATTAAATTTCTCGATCACGCTAAATAATTAATTTTATTGGATATAAATAATATTTTTTATGTAATAACTAAATATTTTTATGTGAAATTAATTTATTTTTATGTGGAAATTTATTTGGTCGGAATGTAAAATAATTTCGGCCACTTAAATATTTTTGATATAGTGAAATTTTTTGTCAAGGCTACTGAAGTCATTTTTTCGCAAATTACTAGAAAAACCACTTGCCGCCGAGACC
>Ga0180438_10002743_pt1 | contig 27901 bp, 30 predicted proteins | sample SS_ome_12_FD_132455 | JGI IMG/M metagenome (GOLD analysis project Ga0180438, IMG submission 132455) | Hypersaline lake sediment archaeal communities from the Salton Sea, California, USA - SS_3_D_2 metaG | ecosystem: Environmental > Aquatic > Non-marine Saline and Alkaline > Hypersaline >...
AAAGAAAAATTTTCAAAATATCAGCCTATCACATTTTCAAATGATTATGGACTTGATGCAGATATTGAATTGCAAAGTTATGATATATGTAAAAAGTGCCTTTTAAATGTAATGTTTCCATTTGGAGATAGTGATCTTCAAATATTAGAAGAATTATATAAAGATGAAAAATTTGTTTATCCAGATTTCTTATATTTTGCGCAAAGCAAAATACATAAATATATTAAAATTGGCAGATCAAAATTACCGAATTTAAGAATAAAAAATATATCAAATAATTTTTATGATAAACTTGAATTATTATTAGCAATACCAATGCTTGGTGAATATGAAAAAAACGTACATCTTCTATTTGATGAGTACAATTTAAATAAAAAATATAAAGATATTAATTCAAGTGAATGGTTTTTCCCAGATACAGATATTTTGGACTACATACGAAAGAATAAATATATTTACAAAAAAATAAAATATTATATTAATGAATATGCAAACAAAAAGGAACATTATATATATGGTATATTAAACCATTCAATTTCTGACGCATTTTATGATATTGCATCTGATAAATGTTCTAGAATATTAGAAGATAGCTTATTTTTATTGGTATGGAATAATAAAAGTTTTAGTAAAGATATATTTGATTTTTTGACAAAGAAAATGCCGCAATATAAAATAGGATGGCTATATGAAAATATTATAGATAAAATTTTATACCAAAAACTTGCAATGCCTGAACAATAAAATTAAAATTTATCCAACCAACTTCGGCACCTCAACTTTAATCAATTCCTTCAAATCTTTTTCAAAATACTTTTCCCCAAGTCTTATTATCTTATTTATTTGCATAATGCAATATGCCTTGATTCTGGCTTGGTATTGAGCCTCTATCTTAGGGTCATAGCGATTGTATGTTTTATAATAAATCCAATCAGAAATATAATCAGGACATAATGATACACCACCAGCCTTGAAGCAAGTGTTTATATATATACTGACATCTTCACTGAATGTTTTTGGAGTTTCGTCATTGAGCCTTGATTCAATTATTCCCCATGTTAATTCTTCTGGGCTGAGTGGTGTCATATCTTCAAAGCACACTATTTGATGATTAAATGCTTTGCATGTGTTTTCAAATGGTTCCCAGTGATCATAGAATTGATCACTGGCATTGAGGAATATTACAGCCATGATTTTATCCATTGTAAATTGTGATATTTCATCAAGGCTATATTCTTCCATCAATGCTAAGCGTATTGTTTCAGGTTCCCAGTTATAACACTGGGAACCAAGAATTTTTACAATCAAAGCATTTAATATCGTTGCAGGTGTATTAGGATTTGTAATTAATTCCTTCATTTAATCCACCATTTTAGGTGCAGAGGCAAAATGCTGTCTAAGATATCTAACTAAGATATTTTTCTCAGGCATTGGAAGTGTAGGCAGGATTGATGCCAATTTGCCAGGACTAACTTTACCAGAGTCATCGATTATTGCCTGTGCAAAGTCTTCACCAAGAGCCTCTTCATAGAAATCAGCAGGCAATGCAATTAAATCTCTAAGTGTAAATGCATCCCCAGCGATATTGATAGGCACTGTTTCCACTGCTTCAACTGCCATTTTTTCATTCATATTAAACATTGTTGAGAATGCATCAGGAAATCCATTCTGACCACCGTTTAGGCCAAAATGATCATCAAGGGACTCTAACACCCTTGCAACTTTATAAAGCCCTTCCTGGCCATTTAAATTGCCAATTAGGGCGCGTCCCAATTTGTGATATAAATGTTGTGCCTGAAGATTGTCTGTGAACATTGCTCTGCCAGCTATATTAACTGCAGCAAGATCTGTTCTAGACATTGGGCTTGCTGTCGCATACTTTACAATAACCTGTGTTCTTACAGGTATATTAAAGTTAGAAGCTTTTTCCATGATTTTCTTAGCAATTTGTTGCCTTTCAGCAATATCATAATTTCTATGATGTATTGGAAAGCTATCAATCGCCATATTAACATGGTCTTCTGTATGCAATGGATAAGCCTTTTTTTCAGGCAATCCATAATCATTGGCTATTTTTTCACATTGGACATGATTCTTGTTTTTTTGATATGACTTTGCAAGATCTAAAATATATTTAGAAATGCCAAAAAATTCTGCAGCTTTTACCAGCCCTACCTTGGCTGCGTTTTTTTCCATATCGGACATTTTATTTTGGTTGAAAAGCCAGTAGCCAAATGATATATATGTAGTTGCTGGATCTGATATTGGAAATGCCCTTTTTTCTGGCAGGGCAAAAAACTTGTCTGGTATTGAGTCTTTATCAACAATAGCTGCTTGTTTTACAAAATCAGGCAATTCTTTTAGCTTGTTGATCGAGGCCAACAGAGTATTGCCAGTGTCAGAATAAAAATCCATATTTAGTCTCCAGTAAAAAACGATAACAAATTTTGTTATACAATAATGCGAACAGTTTATGTTCGCTTTTTAATGTTTTATCTATCAATACCTTAATTAAAAGGAGGCATAAAATGCCACAAGATCTCAAGTTCCAATTTGATGGCGACGAACCTGTTGCCAAAAAAGCTTCATTCATGGTCGAAGAACCAAAAGAGGCTATTAGCACCTCTGAAGAAGAATCTATAGAAGAGATTCAAGATGAATCTATAGAAGAGATTCAAGACGAGTCTACTGAGAAGACTCAAGATGCAGAGGCACAAGATAGCTCTTCTTCCTCTCCTGACACACCCGATGAAGACAAGCCAAAAAAGCGCAAATCTTCAAAAAAATTTGTCATTGTTGATCTTGCAGATGAGGACGACCCTCAGATTATTATTGTAACTGAAAAGCCTAAATCTTTGCAAGAAAAAAGCAAGGTCTTTAAGGTCACTAAAGAATTCACGCCGACAAGAAAAGTGATCAAAAGGAAATCTGACAAAGATCCCATGGAAGAGCTTATAAAACTCAAAGAAAAGAATCCTATTATCCATCATGTCGAAGATGGTTTAATTGGGAATTTTAATAAAATCGGCATCAAATATGGAAAAGTAATGCAGGTTTTAGAGCCACTGGAAATCAAACAAAAACCTGAATGGCATGTAAAGAAAGCAAAAGGATATCTTGCTTACTTTTCTGGAACTAAAGCTGATAAAACTTTAGAATATCAGCATGTTATCTCTGAAACTGGAGAATTTGTTTTAGATGATGATAAGTTGAAAGATTGCTATGAAATCGTAGGCCTTCTTGTATACGATGTTCCTCCACCTGGTAAACGCAAACAAGTTAGCGAAGAAGCTATTGTGTTTGTAGATGAGGTTGGTCCAATGACACATGATGATGTCATAGACCCTGAAGAAGAGAGGAAGTATCGGAAAAAGGCAATATATGTGCTTGGGGATCCGGTTGATTTTAAAGTATGTTTCTAATTTTAATTAATTAATATCTATCAGTTAAAAGGAGTGTATAATGACAGACATTAACACTAAACTTGTGTTTTCTAAACATGTAAAGCCGCCTGTCACTATCGATTTGGCAAACTTAATATCGTTTGATGATAAAAATCAACCTGTATTTCCAACAATCACAGAACGTGAAACCATGCCACAGGTTGCAGGAAACCCTGCGACATCGGCAATATATCATCCTGCACATTCCATGTGTATGATGCAAAAATCCTCGAATTTCAAGATAATGTCTCCTGGACATATTTTGGAGTTGCCTGACAATAAAGATGATGCCACAGAGAAACATATGTGGCGTAGTTTCGAGGATGTGGTTTTAGCAAAGAAGGATATGGAGATAGCCTCCATTGAAAGAAAAGGCAAAGAAATTATATTGAAATGCCTCACAGAAGCTGGAGAAGAAAAAATAAAAATCCCGGCAAATAAAGATTTGATTGTAGATTCAGGTGATAAAGTAAGGATAGGTGATCCTATAACTGCTGGAGAATTGCTGGGTCGTGGAAATCCATTTTTGATGATTCCACTGTTTTTTAGATATAGAAGGTACTATCATAGTACAGAAGGCAGGTGTAACAGCCTGGATGGAAATTCACCAAAATATGCGCCACCATGGTCTGCAGGTATAGGCAATTTCACATGCTCAATGTGTCCTAAGAAAAATAAGGACCAACTGCAGCCTGGAGAACAGAAGTGTCAGTTCTCTGTAGTCGTGACTTTTCTTGGTGGCCAGAGTCTGAATAAGATGTATAAATTGACATTGAAATCAACTGCATTGGCAGTTTATTCCGACAAGATGTTTAAAGTAATGAAATCTGTCGGGTATCCGCATTCAGTCACATTTTTGCTGGATACAATAGAGAAACAAAACAGTGATGGTAAGAAGTGGTGGACATGGGAACTCCTTGACGTAGCAAAAACACCGTCATGGCTAATACCCCATTGTATAGCTGCAAAAGAAATGATTGATAAGCATTATCAAGAAGAAGATAAGCAGGCAAGGCAGCAAGCAGCCCCTGCGCCTCAAAGGCCTGCACAAGCCGCTGCAGCACCACAAGGTGGATATCCACCTCCATCATCTGAAGAGTGGGGCTCTGAATTTGAAGATGAACCTCCGTTTTAATGTTGAATAATATTTTTTGACGCTGTGTGAGAGGAAAGCCTTTATTGGCTTTCCTCTTTTTTTTGAAAAACTGTTATTTATTATAAGCCTTTTTTATTATATAGGTTATTATGTATCGTATTTTTATTATATAAATTGTTATGGACTGTGACCCATTTTTATTATATAGATTGGCAACCTTTTTTGTTTTTCAGAATCTCTATTTAATAAAAGCAGACATTTTATATTAAATAAAAAAAACACAGGCATATTTCACCTTAAGATAAATTCCCAATCTTAAGCTCTGATAAACCTGTGTTTGGTTTGGGGAAATATACAGCTAATTGCTGAATTATTTTTATGGAGATTCATTATGTTTGATGATAAAGATTTTAAAGATTTCAAGCCACATTGGGCTTGTAAAGAGTATGGTAATTATGAACATGATTGGATGGATTGTCCTGATTGTGTTGATGGATATGAAAAGCAGCAAGAGATAATTAATTTGGTTGATTCATTTATACCACCAGAAAATTGCAGCTTTAAAGATACATGCAAAAACGAGTCATTAGCACATAATTTGCAATTTTGCCAATGTATCAATAATCATTTGCAGGAGGCTGGATTTGTTGTGGCTGCGATTGATTATTAATATTACCCCCCTTTTGCTTTTTTTTGTATTGTATTATTATTTCGGTTTCCTAAACCGCTTTATTATTCTCATGCAATATAAAAGACAGACATTTTATATTAAATAAAAAAACACAGATCCATCTCACCTTAAGATAAATTCCCAATCTTAAGCTCTGATAAACCTGTGTTTAGTTTAGGGAAATCAACGATCAAAGATCGATTTACAGCCCACCAAGCAATACATATCTAATAATTATATTAGCTGTCGCTTTGCTGACTTTAGACTTTATATCCTTAATAACTTTATCTTTACGTTTATTAAGAGATGCCCATACCTTTGCCGATTCTACAGATTTTTTTCTAAGCTCAAGAAATTCATCATCTGTAAGCTGGCTTAACATTGCAGAATAAACGGCAGCGTTCAACTCACCATCATCTCCAGAGACTATATTATGCATAATCATTACAAGTTCATCCCTCGCCAGGCCAGATAAAAACTCCTTGTTATCCTTTAGAACTTGCAATGTTTCTTCAGTGGCCTCTTCACCAACGGCTTTTATCAAGCCTTCCCAATCGATTTTATTTACATCTATCATAATTATCTCCTAATTATTCGCTATCAGAAGGCTTGACAGATTCTTTGAACTTCTTAAGCTCCTCTTTTTGTTTTTTGGCTGCTTCAAACAATAAAGCAGTGTCTTTCACTACGCCACAAATAATTTCTTCAATTGCAATGGCAAACTCTACATTTTTCATCATGAACTGTTCACGTTTTTCTGGATCCATTGAATCATATCTTTTAAACAATTCAATCTGAAGCAATGTATTTTGCTGTGCTAAAGTTTCTTGCTCTGTGTTTGTAGTGTAATGCGTTGGTATAACATTGCAGCCAAAAAGAATACCCGTCCAAATCAGAAAGACAGGAACAATGATATAAAGAGGGAACTTCTTATTCGCAATCTTTTTTGCGGTTTCTAGTTTGTCCATTAATTGGCTCCTAATTGTTTGATTGTTTAATGAAGGAAGCAAAGAAATTTAATTGTTTGTGAAATTTTTAATTATTTATATCTTGCTTAAGCCAGCCCATTTTGATTATTTAACAAATAATTAAAACAAGCACTTAAATACAGGTAGCACCACCATAAAATCAATCCTAATTTTATGCTCTGGTAAACCTGTATTTAGTTTAAGGAAATATACAGCTTATATGCTGATTAAATATTATACGAAAAATTTGTTATATAAACATGATGTTAATTTATTTTTTTTATTTTTTTTATAGGGAGTAGAAATGCAAAACCAAAAAACGCCACAAGACGTTGTGGCGACTATATTAGGATTTTTCTTTATCATATGTTTAATAAGTGGTGGTCTTGGTTACGCATTCAATGTAATAATTCCATTGCTGTTTATCGCTGCTTTTTTTTTGGCTGCGTTTTGTTAATAGCACTTTTATGGCCCAGATAATAGTTCTAATCTAGTATATTTACTTAAAACGCCAGATTAGAGCAAATGATATACACAGGTATACCTCACCTTAAGATAAATTCCCAATCTTAAGCTCTGATAAACCTGTGTTTAATTTGGGGAAATATACATCTTTTAAAGGATGGGTTATGGATATATTTAAAAATCTAAAATTTTCTGAATCCATGCAGTTGGCTTTTTATGTACTGATTGAATTAGACAAAATGACACATAAAGAAGATGTTGAAAATAAAGATATTCAAATAAGTGGCTTTGTAAATTGCAGGGAGCAAGGCTTTTTTATATGGAATTTGTCTGATCGCAAGGCATGTTGTATCGCACAGCAGCGCAATGGGGCTGGGATAGTTGTATATCTTGGTTGTGAAGATAATTTTTGTTATCAAACTCACAGGCCTATATCAAGTAAAGATTATGATGATATGAGAAATTTTTTCAACTTTTTTGAATCAAATGAAGAAATATCTTTATTTTCAACAACTGAAAACCTTATGTATTGCAACATAATAGAAAAGGCTGCAAGATTTATTTATAGAAATCTAATTAAATAAAAAAATTAATGCCGCCATTACTGGCGGCATGTATATTTTTTTTTAGCTATTAATTATAAAAAAAAGATGGACGTTTTTTACCAGAACGTCCAAACTGGCCTGTAAGGCAGTCATCTAGACTGTAACTTAAATCAATATTGAAGGATATCAATAAAGTCTTTCAATATAGTCCTTATTGAATTGCCAAATATTGGATGATCTTCAGCTTGCAATCCAAGATATATTGGATGATGGCCTGGTAACAATGCATTGATTTGCTCAACAGACAGATCAGCTCTCAATAACCCCATGGTTGGGTTTTCTTTGACAAGTGTATCATCAACGGTGCTAAGATATATTCCATTAACTGGAAGCTCTGGATATAATGGTGGTGGAGCTGGTGCGTTTACAGGGAATTCGTCCCAGTATACTTGTTTTATCATTAATGCAAAATCCAAATCTGTAATATCTAATGGTAGATTCTCAGAGTCTATCTTACTGTGTTGTTGGATAGTAAGCTGGAACAATATACTCGCATTGTTATTATGATAAAACTCAAGCAATGGGCATTCAATTTTTTCAAATCTGTCTACTGTTTCCCAATACCCTAATTTTATTATTCTAGCTGGAACTTGTAATTTCATTATGGACCCACCTCAAAAAATGGAACCATATGTCCTATATAAATCGATTCATCTTGATTACATGAAACAACAATCTCAAATATTGCATAATCGCCATCATCGAATACATGCGCAGGCTCATCCCTTGAAATCTCATATTCATCATATGTTACAGTTGGTGTTACAACATCAGATTCACCGCTGTTTATATCTATTGTCAGTTTATTATTTGGATCCGCATCAGATACTTTTGCAATAATAGAATATGCATGCGCTGAATTAAACAATATATTATCTGCTGTAATCCTTATTGCAAAAGCGAGTTTCAATGTCTGTCCACTGTCAATAGCTGTAAATTTCCTTACTGGGCCATAAGTAGCATCAAATTCATCCTGCACTATTATCAGCTCTGTTCCAGCATCTTCTATAATAGCCATTTGATGTGGGCTAAATAGAATGGCAGCATCATCCCATGCTTCACTTGCTGGTAACAATGTTGGATCAATATATCCAGAAGCATCTGTCTTGACAACTTTATTATAATCATCGCTATCTGCTCTAGCCTGTACAGCGCCCCTGGCATTCAATCTCGATATTATTATATTTTGTCTTAATACACCTGCCATTTTGCTGCCCCTATATTATTACATTATATGTTGTTGTTAATTGATCCATAACTATTGCCCAATCTTCTTTGAGCTTCCTAATGTCTGTCAACATAAATGCTTCTGTGTCTTCTCTTTGTTGTGCAGTGTCAAAAGACAATTCAACAAAATTTTCCAAATAAAATATATTTCCTGATTGATGAGAGTGTTTTGGTAATGTTACCAATTGCGTTGGTGATGCGATATTGGAGAAAAAATCTAATTGTTCTGTTGGTGGAGCATCTATATTTCGCCTATAAACAAATATCTCTGCAGGTATATTTTCATATCTAATAACTTTGATATACAGATGATATTTTTGCGTTGTTTCATGCTGCCATTTTCTAATTTCAAGCTCTATTAACACTTCACCTGTTGGCAGTAATGGCATTTTTAATCTCCATAAAATTAATATTTTCTATTTGGCATTTCTGCTCTAGATGAAGCAGAGACATAATAATAAAACTTTCTGTCATCCCCTGCATGGTTGTTTGTAATTGTGATTTTAAAGTCATTTTTAAATGAATCAAATTCATCCATTACTACTTTATATGCATCGACATCGCCAGCAAGTCTGCTTACATCAGATATCAATCCCCATACTGGAAGTGTATCTCTATCAGGATTTAAATTCATTTCAACAACAACGTCAAATGCTACAGCTCCAGGGCCAATTATAAAATTCTGTATACCAAATTCATAATCAGATGTTGCCCAGATTTCACCAATACCAGCACTATCAAGAGTTAAAAAACTATTTTTCTCAGCACCTGTCAAGGTTGGCCTGGTTTTATCTTTTGCTTTTATTTCTAATGGCATTTCAATAATCCTTATCAATATCGCCTATGAGGCATTGCTTCTCTGGAGGATGCAGAAACATAATAATAAAACTTTCTATCTAAGCCAGTATGTTTATTAGTAATGCTAATTCTAACATCATTTTTAAATGAATCAAACTTGGCAAATATTTTTTTATACACCTCAAGGTCAATCAATGTAACCCTGTTTATAAGAAACAACCTGCCCCATACTGCTGGGATTGATCTATCTGGATTTAAATTCATCTCAACTTTTACATCATATGTTATTGAGCCAGGCCCAATAATGAAGTGTTGTATTCCAAATTCATAATCAGATGTTAATTGAATTATTCCAATGTCATTAAAATCTAAATTTAAAACCCCATTAGCTGGCGCATCTTCAAGCGATGTTCTATCTTTATCTTGTGCTTTAATTTCTAGTGGCATTTTACATTATCCTTAGTCATGAATTATAACAAACAATACAACTTCAATACTATAGAGATCATTTATATCGCCAGGATCTACATATCCAACAAATCCTGGAGCCGCGCTTGCTATAAATTTTACACGAAGTCTCTCAGATGGCACAAGTATTAATTCTGTTTTTCTTACATTGTATTGCGATGATTTATTCCAGATGTTATTTGTAACAAAGTCCAATGAAACATCAAGATCGCTTAAATGCCTTGATGGGCCACTAAGAGGGTCTGCATAGATTTCTGCATCTAATTGCCCATTTGTTACATTGCTACTTATACTGATCATACTTTGAACAACAGTGCTTTCATGATACAAAAGTTCTCTTGCTTGATATCCATTATCAAGATAAACAGGATCGATTGTTGCGCCAGCAGCTATATTGCCTGTATGAAGAAATCGTATTTTATGAAGCTGCATTACGGAGATATCTAATGATCCTTGTGTTGCAGGCGTAGATGTCCCTTCTTCATATATTGCAACATGTGTTTGCCTTGGATGTATATCCTCTACAACTGGGCCTCTAAGCAATTCTATGTTACCTTCTGTCGATATATCTATATCTTTTACAACTAAATTGCCTGCTTCAACATCTGATTCAACAGTAGATTTTTGTTGGATTGCAAGATCTAACCTGGCAGTATAATCAAAAGCATGAACATCAGGATCTGTATGTGGTGTAAAGAATATATTTTTTACACCTGGATCAGTATATTTTGCATATATCCTCTCAAGTACTGGTCCACGCAATACAGTGTGTTCGCCAGTTACAGGATCTATAGTTATATCTTTCCATGCAAGCCATCCAGCCTCATCTTCTCCGACATCAAATACAAATTCATTTATTACAAATAAATCCATCAAGCCATATTCAGCTAAAGCAGGATTATTGTGAACTTTGAATATCACATTATCACTGCCAGGATAAAGCCGTTCAACAACTGGACCCTTAAATACCCCAATCTCGCCTGTAACATTGTCTACAGAAAGGCTTTTTATTACATTTGTTCCAAGTGTAGTTGTACTTTTTTCTGATATAAGTGGGATGTTTAATATTTCCAGATCGCCTGTCGATGCTGGATTTGTTGTGCCTTGTTCATATATTTTAAGATTTAATGTGCGAGCATATAAGCTATCCACACCACCAGTTAGAAGCTCTTCTCGTCTTTCTTGTCCATATGGGACCTGGTAATAAAGAACAGCTTCAAATTGCTCTGGATCATCAATTGGGGGATAATCTGGATGTATATAATGTACACCATCTGCACTCAAGTAAAAATAACTATTATGAAAATATGCGACACCGTTTATACTTAAAACTGCAGATGTAAATGATATTGGAGGCCATACAGGGAAATGTGAATAATGATATAGCCAATGCCCATCTAGAGGATCGCCAACCTGAGTAAAATTATCATATTCCAATTTAAACCATATATGCCTATGCTGTTCACCCATGTTCCTGAAATATGGAGTAAATAAAAACTCTCCAGATGGCATGAATTTGCCAAGAAAAACTTCTACTGATGGTGGTGTATATGTTGCTTGCCCTTTATGTGTGTCTCTACCAGTAAGAAAAACAGGCTCTCCAATAATTATCTCATTTTCTTCAAGAAAGTTTACTTTGTTGATATCGGTAATAGCGCCATAAAGATATATAATGCCTTTTCTACTCCCAGCAGGACCTGTGATGTCTTTAATTATACCTTGAGCATAAGACTCAGGTGCTGGGCGTTCATCAGTGCCATCACCAAGTTCTATAATCGTTGCTGATGCTATATCCCATTTTTCAGTATCTTTATCATAATACACACAATTGCTATCTTGACAATCATCAGAGCATGCAGCATCGGTTATAAATAATCTTGAAGACTGCACCAACAAACTGTCAATATTATTTTTTAGCCAATTTGTTCTCTCTATCAAATCAAATATAGGCTGATTGGTGTCAACTTCATCTACATTTTGGCCATTAGAAATTAATCTTACATCAGGAAAAGAAGACATATTATGTACCCTTTGCGATATAAGCCATATTATAAAGCTTAGTTGTACCAATTAGCTTTATTTTTATAACCAGATTCGATCCGCCAACAGCAACTGCTTGAAAATTGTCTTTAGATGCTGAGAACACTTCCATGCTGCCCCATGTTGTTTCACCATCTGCATGAAATCTTACTTCAATAGTGCCACCAGAACTTATCTCCCATGTGAACAATACTTCATCTATAATCGGACCACCAGTATCATGGAGCCATGTAATATATTGATCTGCCCCAGAGGCTTGTTGTTGTTCGTTATCAATAGTGGCTGTAGTTAATGGTTGATCCAATTTTTCAAGATCATAAAAAGTGTCATACCCATGTACATAAAATGTATTTGTTCCAACACTTGCATAAGCCCATCCATCAATGCCTTTTCCATATCCAAATTCAGCAGATCTGCGCATGCCAAGCATGTATCTATCAAACTTTTCTACTATTGCTTTGAGTCTTTCACCATCATCTATAAAATTATTGTTAAGAAAATCAAATGGAGCTGAATTAGTTGCATTTATATCTATTTTATCAGCCATATAAGAGATTTTAGATAGGTTAGCAGCAGTTGAAACTCCATTTGCACTAATATCATTTATATTTTGAGCTGTAGCTTGATCTAATTTTTCTATCCCGGTATGATGAGAATCACCATCAGACACTATTGTAGAGTCAGTGTATGATGGTGGAGTTGTGCCAGTTACCTCTCCACCAACATTATTATTTAAATTTTCTATTAATGCAGAATTATCTATATCTTTTTCATCTAATTGTTTTTTTAGATATGCTATTCTGTTATATAAATCCTGTGTTAATGGATCAAGAGTGGCTTCATCAAGATCGTCACCAGCAGATAATATATTTACAGGATAAGCATCATAAGTATCTTCTGTAGGCGTATATTCCTTAGTCATAAAATGGCTCCTATATAAAAATTTCGCTCCAATGGCAAATTAACTCTTTGCCCACTTGTTTTATTTGGGCAGGAAAATATGCATGTGCGAAAAGAAGCTCAGCATTTTTAAATTGTGTTATTAATCCTGCGCCTACAATTATGCGTCCATCAAGTAAACTACTACTCCAAGACGCAGAAAAAGTTACAACATTTTTATCATATGGTGTTTCTGATGTATAATAATTTGCGAATATAAGTGGACTTTCAGCATTCTCTGTTGTTCTTGGTGGCGTTCGCATAATATCTATAGTGTCTGATTTAGAGGCTACAAGCCCATTTGTACTGCCAGGCGTATATACACCAGATGCTGCATGTTCTCCATATATATGGGTAATTCTATAATCTATATCTCCTGCCAGTGTATGTGCTAAAATCTTTGCGCCTTCATATGTTATAACATTTTTAACTTCAATAACTTTTGTTATTTTCTTGGTTTTTATATCCCGCTCAATAAGCTTTATCATTCCAATTGGAGGAGGTATTGTATTTTTTAATTTCATTGTTGTTAATCCAAAAACAAGTATAAAAAATTAAGGACTAATCCTTGATAGATTCTTGCAAATAGGGGTATTCTGAATATTTTATTTCGCCAACAAATGTGTCGCCAACATGGAATCCACCACCAACTTTAGCAACACCCCAAAATCCATCTTTCACATCAACACCAGTTATTATTGTATCAGATAATGTAAAGCCATCTAATAGTTCAATCTCTTCAACAACGCTATCTATATCGTATTCATCTTCCAAAGATTCTATCTCTAAAAACAATACATAAGATATATTTACTGGAAGAGATCTGTTTAAAATATCAAATAATGCAGAATCTATATTATATGAAAATCTGGCAATTGTTGGATCTAATTTTATTCCAAACAGGTTGTCTTTTAATTGACCAATCAAATAATCCAGAACATTGATAGAAATTTCAGTATCGCCAACTTTTACGCCAATACCAACATGTATTGTATAACCATCAAGACGATTTTGCAAGTCTTCAGTTTTTTCGCCATAAACTGGTAATTTTGTCTGCGCACCAACTTTATTTTGCAATGTAATCATTTCATTTTTTACTATTGCTGGTGATAGATATCCAGATTCAAGAAACTTTTCTGGAATGCTAAAATACCCATTATTCTTCCACCACCCTGGCTGAACATCTTCATCTAAAATTTCAATAGCTTTAGATATAGGAGAAAATTGCAATAATTCTGCGCCAATAATTATATCTCTATGGAGTGCAGATAATGGCTCTACATTATATGTCTCCAGGTTTGTATATATTGTAGCATTATCATTTTGTATATCTTTTTCTATATAATTTACAACTTCATTTTCATGCTTTGTAACCGGCAATCCAAAAATCTGATTAACATATCCATTTATAAGTCTTTTCTTTGGCCCAATAAAAAACAATGCAAATATATTTTTTAATAATAATTTATATTCTTCTGATGTTCTTTGATATATCCCAGTTAAAATGCCATATCTTTTCCACAAAAATTGTTTATCAAATATCGCAAGAGGGATCCATAATGATATTTCGCGATCTATAATATCCCCGTTCTCATCTGCTATATTTCTAATTGGAATTAAATCATTTTCAAAAAGATTTTCTGTAAAATGTACAACCCCATTGCGAACAAAAAAATCATAATTTTTTGACAAAACAAGAGATGGATTGTAAACCTTATTACATATAAACTCGCCAGTATCTATCATTTCAGATGGCAAAGAAAAACTCATATCTGTATCTGGCCATTTTCCACCATAGAAAAACCCATCTCCATATTGAACATCTTCATCGCCATATCTTATAGCATTTTCAATATCTTGATCGATTTGGCTTTCTTTAAAAACAACATTTGCCCAATTTTCTTTGTTGAATACAGGTATATCGTTTATTGCTTCACCAAGAATCATTTCACAGAATTTCATATATGCATCGGCTATTTTCAATTCTTGACCAAGAACTATATTCTTCATGAAGTCTTTATCTTCAAATATAGTTGACCAAAATGAACCAAGTGCGCTCAAAAAAGTATCTGAATCATAACCTATTAATGTCATTCTTCTGTCTCGCTTAAATCTATAATTTTAAAAACATTTCGTATTTGATTGAATGCATTGAAATTTCTGAAATGTGGTGGTGCAATTAATATAATTGGATTTATACCTTTGTAATTTTTTATCTTTTTTATGTCTATTGGTGTTGACGCCAATCTTAGATGTGCATCAAAAATTATAAGCCCTGTACTTATGAAAAAGGTTATTGGTATATTGCGCTCTATTATTCTTAGTCCAACTTCATGTAAATGTAATTTAATATATTCTTGCAGATCAATATATTCTTCAGTAATTATTAATGTTTTTGATCTTTGCTTTTTAACTTTATAGATTATTGTGGTATCCATTATTACACCAATTTATTTAAGCCAATATCAGATGGCACAATAAAAAATCGATATGTTTTTTCAGATATACCAAGATCAAAGTCGCTTTCAATCTGTATCTTATTTTCGCTTGTTTGTGATGTTGTATTGCCGTCTGGCAAATAAAATGTACCTGTAATTTCTAATGGCAAATTAATATTGATTATGTCCAAATTATGAAGTTCATCCATTATCTTAGATACATATAATATATCTTGATCATAAGTGTTTATAAATTCTATTAATTTGGATTTTATCTGTGGCTCTATTTCAGACGTTGGGAAGGATGATCTATAATTTATTGTCATACTTATAAAACAAGGCATATATGATCTTATAAGTGTATCTGATCTTATGTATTTTGATTCTTCACTATCAACATATTCTTGTATAGATTCTATAAATGGAATGTAATCAGCAGTTACAATAATATCTTCTTCGATAAGTGATGTTTCAATCTTTAATTGCTCATATATTGAGAATCTATACAGATGTGGATTTTGTCTTCCAATAGCAGTAACTGTAAAATCAGTTATAGTATTAAGTGGATTGCTTTTTAATGCTATATTCCTGACTCTTAAAACTGGCACTTCCCCATTTTCAAGACTTGTTAAAGTAAATTCACCATTTGCATCTGTTGTTTTTTCAATTGTTTTATTTAGTGGTTCTACAATCGTCCTTACATAAATATCTGCTTTACCACCAATCTTAAATCCCACATTGTTTTTGTCTCTTTGCATCTCACGATCATTATAACCAATAACAGTGATTTGTCTTACTTCAGGGAATTGTTCCTGTAGAATCGTAGTAATTGATTGACGACTTGATAAAGCTCTTGTACCTAATGAAATTGGTGCCCTGTCGAGAAGTTCTTGATTTGATTCTTTATCTATCCCACCATCAAAATCATTAAATGCCTCTGCAGACACTAAACTACCAGAAAGTATTGAGGTTTGCATTGCTGTTGTCTCAGCAATCATATAACTGCTTCCAACTTCTTCAGCCTGGACTTCTACAAAAAAATAATAATTGTCATCTTGTTGAAATAAATCTTCTGGCAATATGGAATAATCTGTAGTTGTATAATAATTCAGCCCATCTATTGTTTGAAACAACGAATTGGAATCTACATAATATGCCCTACTTTCAGATACTTCTAATTTAACAAGCCCTTTTGCTTTTCCACCAAGCTTTCGTGAAATATAAAAATTAGATAATATTCCATCAACAACAGCTTCATCAGCAGATGCAGGGTCCTCAACAATTTGTTGAAGATACATCTTTTCTTCAAAGCTTGCAATATCTTCAGATATCGATGCATATCCAAGTGCAGCCATGCTAACTAGCAAATCATGTATAACTGTGCCTTTGCGCGTATCAACATTTGGATAATTATCATTGATAAGCTTTATCATCAACAATCTTGCTTCTTCTAATTTTGTTATATCCATTATTATCAATCCTTAAGATATTGGCACTGTTATCGGCACTATAAATTCATATGATTCACCAACTTTAGATATCAATTCAATCCCGACATTAGCATATCCTTTTTCTGATTCAAATGAAGATATCCTGGCGGATTCTATATTTTCATCATCAAAATTACTTGGAACTTGTTGCATTTGTGAGGCCACATCTGTTACTGCCATTGACATAAGCTGGTATATATATCCAGATTCAACTTGTGGTGCTGTCTTCAATTCTTGGGCGAATTGTGTGCCAGCATTTTGATCTATTATATTAGATCCCAACGCAGTAAAAAATCTTAAAATAAAATTTTGTACCATTTTCTGGATGCCAGCCACAATTTTATTTGGGAAGATAAAGCTTAATTTGTCTGTATATCCATCTGTCATCATTATATCTATTTTTCTGTCTTTGTAATCTACCAGACTCATATTATTATATCCGTTAAATTAGTATTTTTTTTATTCAAATTAAATACAACACCTTCATTACGCATAGCATTGCCAATAAAAAAATCATGTCTTGTCTTTTGCCTGATTGCAAGATTTCTCGACATCTCAGATCCAAAATCTAACATCTCCTTTGTTGCAGATCTTGTACCACAATCTATTGCACCTTCTGTCGCAGCAAATATCTCATCGCGCTCTTGTTCTTGGTAAAATTCAATAAACCACTTTGATTTGGATATATTCTGATTTGCATCACGCTGGTTTATTGCATATTCTATTATTTTTTGTATAAAATTATTGAATGATTTTATTATAAACTCGATGCATCTTTTATTTTTTTGGCTATTCGCATTGCCTTGTTGGATATTGTTGCTGGCGATATATTCAGCTTTTTTGACAATTGATTTAGTTTTAAAATTGGATTTCCACGATATCCAGTTCTATGTTGAAATATTATCTTTTCTTCTGCTGGTAAGTCATGGTAAATATAGTCTATCACAGGATCTTGCATATTGATATGTGCTGGAGTAAATTCTAGATTGCCAGTCATTACCTCATTCATTAGCTGATTTTCTATTCTAGCAACCTTTGTGGGGGACCAATGCAGCTCATCAGACATTTCTTCATTAGTTGGATCTCGCTTTAATTTTGCAGATAAAGTTTCTTTGGATTGCTTATATTGGTTGACTCCACGTTGTAACTCTTCAGACATTCTAAATATACTGCTTGTTTCATAATTGACACGATGAAGTTTTCGCAAGTTAGAAGATACATGTGATGACAATGATCCTTTTTGTGGGTTGAATGAATCAAGAGAATTGATAATAAATTTTTTCCCATAGCTTTTTATTACAGTTGGTGGAAGATTACCATAATATTTTGGCAATTCTTTATGCAATAAGCCAGAAAACTTATTTACTACTTTTGCCAATTTATCTGGAGTTGGATTTTTCTTCCAATCAAAATATTCTTGATCACCATAAAATTTAATTTTCATCTAACATGCTCTTTCTAGTATATTTTCCACCAGATTGTTCATTCCAGCTTGTATTGTCAACTGTTCCACCTTTTTCAACAGGGCCCTTTAATGCAAGCTTTGTATCTTTTGTTCTTGATGTCTCCCATGGGTCCCTGCAATTCACAATGTTTTCTATAATATGCTCAGCATCATTTGGCTTAAAACTAGAATAAAAAGGATGTATGAATGGATATGGCCTGATATCGCCTTTATATCTTACATGGCTAAACATAATGCTTGTTCCACATGTACCAGAATTAGAATTTATCATATGTCTGACTTCGATTGGATAACATTCTATCAATGCTTTTTTTGTTGGATCTTCTATTTGGAGTGGCATGCCTGGGAATATATTTGGCATGTATCTGGTAGAGATAGCCCCAGTTCTATGTTTTACCTTCTCAGACATATAAATAAATTTTGCATATTGGTCTGCAATTTCGCCACCACGTAAAACTGCCTCCTTTTGAGAAACCAATCTTTGTAGATAATCTTCTGCTTGTCGCAATTGGCCTGGAGTTTCTGGCGCTTCAGCAAGCTCCCTTTCATATTTTAAATTTTCTCGCATATATTTTATAGTTTGAGAATCAAGCCTATAATTCTTCATATAATACGCAAGAAACAATGGTGCTTGATAAAACAATACATGTGGGCCCCTAAGTTCGTCTTCTTTTAAATAATCAAGTACTTCTTGAGATGCTGTGTTTTCATTTGGATACATGCCATATACATCGAATTCAACATCAAAAAAATCTGCAAATCCCCTTGTTGAAACAAGGCACCTTGTTGGAGTTATATATGGCCTGTCTCCAATTTTTAGATTTATTGTATCTTCGCTTCTAATATAATTCAATGTATGTATTGCAGCACCAGGAGTATCTCCAGACATAATTGGATTTTTTATTATAACTGTAGATGCATATCCAAAGTCAATAAAGGAAAGACCAAAAGATTCAAGAACTGCAAGGAAGAAATCCCAAAATGTAGATTGAGGATTTGTAATATAATTATCTATTACAAATCGAATTAACCTGCCTTTTAATTCCACCTGGTCTTTTAGGCTAACATTAGGTTGATTATAAAATACTGTATTCAAGCATTCAAATGGAGTAAATGTTAAATTTGCCTCTTTTAACTCTTGCAATGTTTGTGTAAAAAATTCTGACAGCTCTGGCGCTATGTCTTCTGCTACAGCTTGTGACGCACTTATTTCTTGTGCTTCAGCCAACTGTGCTTGTCTTGTTTTTGTTCTTATATTATATGCCTCAATCGCAGCTTTATATGTAGACAATATTCTATATGGATAAACGCCTGGCTCAAATTCCTGATTTAATAGGTCAATATATCTTTTAACTATTTTAAGGAATAATTCAAATCCATCTTCTACATCAATATTCCCAACAATAAGATCATTCATAAAGATCTGAAAATATTGCATTTCAGTGGTTTGTCTGGCAGGCTTTAAATCTTTATTGTGAAATACAATTGGCTGCATTCTCATTGTATATGGAACAGCACCATGAAGCCCTGGAGTGCCTATCGATAATTGTTGCAAATTATGGAAAAACCCAACAAGATTTATTTGAAATTCAAAATTGGTGGATCCTGCATTTATTCCATAGCCTTGCACCTGCCCCCTAAAAGCATTAACCTCTTCCTGTAATGTTGTCAAGCTGGAATGTCTATCGCCACGTATTATTATCTCGCCAATATATTGATGTGTAGGCCTTCCTGATGTGGGGAAAATAGATTCAAGAAAATCAAGGCCAGTTTGACTTGTTTGTTTTTCACCCTGAACTATATTTGTTGTATCTTTAGATGCCATTTCGCCACGCAAGCCAATAGATACAGATGCTGCAGACACCCTATTTATACCCATAGAATATTCAACAGAGATCAAAAAAACGCCTTTTGATTCATATGTGCTTGGATGCAATACATAGTCATCTGGATTATCAGACTTTTTTTTGGATATATCATATTGTTCATACAGATAAAAATCAGCTATTACTGGTGTTAAACTATTAACTTTGCTCATTGTATATCTTGTGTGCCTTCAATAAAAATCCACAAAAAAAAGCAGCTACACGCCATACAGGATTATAATGTTTTAAAATTATATTCTGCAATTCTGTTGGGAATACAGCTTGCGATATAAATGGACTCAATACATTATCGAGATAAACTATATCTATTTTTCCAGATAGATTCGGTGTTTTTTCGAGCTTATAGTTTACAAGTGGCAGAATATATGATTTTAATTCTGTGTCTAAAATTGTATTTATTATAAGGCCTGGAGAATCATCATCAGTTAAAAACAACACGCGCAAATTCTTCATGGTGGCTGGAAGATTATTATAGTCTCTCAATAAATATTCCAAATAATTTAACATAATAATTATCCAAAAAATCCAAGAATTGGGAGATCTTGACTTATTATATTTAATTGCCCAACTTTTGTAAGTGGTTCCCTTGTCGGGTTTTTAACACCAAGCCCCATTATTCTATCAACCTCTATAAAATTTAAAGAAAAGTTCATTATGCTGTTTACTGCTGCATCCATGGATACAGCAAAATCAACAGCAACACCTTTCATTATAATGCCGCCACGATTTTCAATATTGGGCCCATATATTTCTGTTCTAACGCCTGCATTAGCAGCCTCAAACGCTCTTAAAATTTCATTATAATGTGCAGTTAATGCAATGCCTGTTTTTAGAAACGACTGATTAAAAACACCATCAGATATTACATGGCCACCCAATTGAAATTGGCCTGGATTTTTTCCAAATGCATATATATGTGTAACTTCATCAAACCCGTTTACAACCTGGACACGCTCACCTTTTCTATATGTAAAAGATGAAAATATAGCTGGATAAACTATATGTTTGCCACCTCTTTCATCCCATAAACGTATAGAAAAAAGCCACTTTTTATATAAATCAGTGGGATCAGTGGTAGTTGCAAGCGCGGTATCATAATTGCCAGTATAAAGCATTTTTTAATCCTCCGCTTGAATATCTGTATTGAATTGCCCAAGCCGATTTTCATAAACTACTGCTTTTGCTATATCATATATTCCAGGCAATGTAACATCATCATAATTATGAAACAGTATTTTGTTTTCAATCACTGCTCTTTTGTATAGCGGAAGTATTGCCATAATTTTATTCCAATTCTACCCAGGATGGGAAACAAGAACTACATTATCAAGCTTTGAAGATATCTCTTGTAAATGTTTTCTTATTTCTATTGCTTTTGTATCTAATTGCGATGGCCATCTTTTTAACATATCTTTCAATGCACCAACTGTTTTGTCAAAGCTGTCTATTGCTTCTTTTGTTTGGCCAGTTCCAGCAGTCTTTGCAATTCTTCCAAGCTCCATTACAGCTTCTCCAAATTGCGCAGATGGGCTAATTTTTTCTTCAGCACCTGCTTGTGTGATTCCAGTATCTCTAGCAATATCTGCAGGTGTTACAAGTTTTCTTCTGGCTTTTATTGCGCCTTCATGTTTTTCCATTATATAGCCCATGGTCTTGCTTAGTCGCATTGCTCTAGTGACACTATCTTGACCACGCTTTAATTCAGATTTATCAGTCAAGAACATTTGCTTTTGTGCTTTTCTAATTTGCTCAAGATCACCCTTTCTTACTGCATCAGACATATCTATAAATGTATTATATGCCTGTTGTTCAGTCATATTCATTTCTTTTAAAATTAGCTGGGCATCTTCAGGTGTTATATCTTTGCCAGCAGTTATTGCTGTCGTCATTCGCTTTGCAAATTCATCTCTATTAAGAAATATTTGCTTCGCATGTGCTTCAAATTTTTCTTCTCTCATTTTTTGGGCTTTATCTAAATGTTCTTGTGCAGATTGTGCTAATGAATCATAAAAGCCTTCAGCCCTTTTGTACATTATCCTCAACCCATCTGTTTCATTTAAATTAGTTCCGCCTGTAAGTGCTATTTCAATCTCAGATATTTGTTTTTTATATTCCTTTTCACTTAATCTTCCTTTGGCACCCTGGCTTATTAATTTTCCATCATAATTTGCATCAAGGGCTCTCATTTGAGACATCATAGACATATATTCAGTAACACTACTTTTTTCAAGGCTCATGCCCATTACAGACGCAAATGCCTTTCTTACTTTGCTGTTTTTTAATGCATCATAAACCTTATACTGTTTATCTTTTGGTGCTACAGTATTTAAATAATCTACAAAATTACTAAATTTAAATCCTGCGTCAGTAAGATAATCCTTGGCATTCTCTAAACTAAACTTTTCGCCAGCAACGCCTTCCATTGACTGTCTGAAAGCTTTTTCTCGCCTGGCTGCATCCATAACTTTATAAGAGCTGGTTGTCTCTTCTACATCAGACATCAATGCAGCAGCATCACTTCTTTCAAATTCAAATGCACCCATGCCTGTCAAATATCCCATGCCTCTTGTAATCGCTTCTAATTCGGGAGTTGCTGATAAATCCAATACCCTTGCCGCTGCTCCACGTACTCCACCATGTCTTTTAAAGAAAGACATAAAAGCCTCTTTACTAATGCGTTTTTTACCAGTTGGGCTTCTAAACAATTCTAAAGTTGATCCTGGAATGCCCATTTTTAATGCTGCCCATAATCCTGGATGTTCTCTAAATGCAAAAGCCTCTTTAACATTCCTGAATATAGATGTTCTTTCCCTTTGGCTTTGCATACTTCTTGACAATATTTCATGTGACATTACTCTTCCTTGCTCATCTCTCAACTGCCCCATTGATGGCCTCAAACTGCCTATTAATTGCTTTGCTTGTTCAAGCTCTTGTCCAGGATGTATTCCAATTCTTCTATAATGTGCTGCAGTCATAAACATTGCATCGCGTTTAAATTGATCATCATTTCTAAGCCTGTCTAATGTTTCTTCGCCTTGAAACCTGCTTCCCATTATCTCTCTGAGTTGAGATACTGCTTGGGCCCTTTGAAATAACAATGTCCCACCAGCTCTTTCTATATCTCTAGCCAAACCACCTCTGCCTGTTCTTGTCATGTCTTCCATTTGCATTGCAGTCATATTTTCAATTTGATCTTGTGTCATACCTGGAAATCTTCTTCTATAATCAGAAACCAACCTTCTTCTAATGTCTGTTCTTAATTCTGGTGGTGTTACCGTTCCAGCTATTACACCTGCTCTAATTTGCTCAACAGTTCTTCCAGGCATCATTCCAGCTTGGGTTGCAGCATAATAAAGCCCTGCTTGTTGAAATGCTGGAGATGTGACATATGTTCCCATCTGTACTAAAAATCTTTCTCGCATTCTATGTGTGCCACCAAGTCTTGCAACATCTGCTGGTGTAAATGCTGCTCCAGGACCCCTTGTTGCCATGCCCATCACTTGCATTGCCCCAGCACCTAAAAACCCACCTACATCTCCTGGCAGTCCTAATTGTTCAAACATTTTTGCGCCTTGCACACCTATTCTTTGCATATATTGTGTTGATACACCAAGTGTTCTTGCCATAGAATTCAATTTATAAAGCATATTCTCCATAGTAACTGTGTCAGTAATTGGAACCCTTCCTCTTGTAAGCTCCATTAAATTTTCTATGACTTTTTCTTTGTCAAGTGTTTTATATACTGCCATTCCAGCATCTATTACTTTTGCCAGGCCTTTTGTTTGTTCAACAAGTTTATTGACATCCATTTGACCACGTTGTGGGCCTTGTTGCACTGTTGGAACTTGCATTCCATAATCAAGACCCATTCGCATTATATCAGCCATATCTAATGCGCCAAAATGTGGAAATCTTCTAAATAAGCCTGTGCCAGATGTATCCCTGTATGCCAATCCATAAAGCCTTGATGTAACCTGTTTCGCAGCATCGGTTGGTAAACCCATTCTTGTCTGCCCAGATGGCATTTGGAATGTTCTACCCATAAAGAATCTATGAACATCTTCATATGCTCTTGCTCTATCTTCTGCAACACCTGGCCCAAACATTGCTCCCATAGCTGGCTTATACATCCAATTATATACAAATGGATGTTGCTGTTGAAATTCAGATAACTTCTGAGCCCCTTTTCCTTCATATATTTTATCAAGAAACATTGTTGTAGCTCTTGTTGCCATGGGATTTAACATGCTAAATTGAGTCTTTGTTCTAAGCTGAGACATTCTAACCATCTGAGTCCAATCAGATTGCAATACTGTTGGTGGTGCAAGCTTCTCCCTGTATGGAGAAATCATATCAAATATAGTTTCTGCAAAGCCAGGTTGATATTTATATGACTGTGTAAAATGCATTGGTAGGCCAGCATATCTCAATGGCCTTTGCTGTGCTCCACCACCAAGCAAGTTTGTCAATAAACCAAGTATTTGTTGAAGATCAAGATCATTTGGCATTGTTATCTTCTTGTTGTTTTTGTTTATTTAATTGCAATTTTCTGTATTCTTCTGTCATGTCTTGTATTGAAATATTTTTCTCAACAAGCTCCCAAGGGAATACAAGATCATTATAAAGATTCATAATATTTACAAAGTCTGGAGATGTTTTATCCATTATTGATATTTTAAATTTCAATACATCTATTAATCTTTCCCTGAACAAGATTTCACTGAAAATTCTATCTCGCAACCGATATGTTGATGACTTTTTAGAAAAATCAGGGTTTTTCAAATGCAATAATATAGTCATATATCGATTACGAGTTAAGTAAAATTTTCGTCATGGGCCCTCTCTCTCATTGATTCTAATTTTATATCAAAATCAAACATACCTTTTACGAGTAAGAGATATCTTGGCCCAGAAAACATATTGTTCTTTTTTAATAGTTGTAATCTTTCATCTAGCTTGCCAAATATATGAACAGTTTGCTTTGGTGTAATAATAGACCTAATTGCAAATGCCAGATAATATTTACATAGACTTGTTTCTAACTCTGCACTGCTTTGCGGATTTTCTTTGCCTATTCTTGCAATTATTTCTGCGCTTTCATCTTCATCTCTTGTTTTAAATTCTACAACAAATCTGCCTTTGATATATTTTTTTACTTCTGTGTATTCTTCTCCAGAAGCAATGCATTCACAATATCTATCAAGCTCTTCATCACTTACTTCAACTTGTTTTTTTTCTGCTTCTGATTTTATTTTTTCAATGCCTTCTTTTATTTTTTCACTGTCAATTGCAGTTGTGTCATTTGTTTGCATATCTTCTTGTTGTACATTTGCTTGTGCTTCTTGTAGCTCATGTGGTGGCGTAGTAATAGGTGGTATATCCATTTTTTGTGGAACAACTCCACCTTCTCCTGGCATCATTCCTTGTTGTTGTAATGCTTCGACTATTTCAGGAGGTATATCACCAAAACCAACTGGCATGCGAGGCTGCGTTTTTTTTACGCCTTCATCTTGCTGCTTTTCATCTGCAGTTATTTTAAAATCTTCAGACATATTAAAAAATCCTTTAAAAATTTTATTTTTATTGACTATAAAAATTATATCAACTACACAGCCAGTATTCAATTAAGTTTTATATTGATTTATACTTCCAAAGTTAAAGCTGCCACCAATATTAGTTTCACCATTTGTTGATGTATATATTCCATATAAAGAATAACTATAACCAGGAAATGGTGTTGTGCTTTGAAATGTATCTTTGGATATCATGTTCCAAAAATTAGATGCATCTTTCTGCCATAAATATTCCCAAACATTGCCTGTATATACTTGTGATCTAAATGAAAATGTTGTCAAATCAATTACGCTTTTTAAAAATGGTGTCATAAGCGCATCAGTTGAGATATTTGTTTCAGGTGTTATTACTACTGGAACAGGCACCCCTATTTTATTAATTAATGGACTTATTACTTCTCCACCTGCAGAATCAGGAACATAAGTATAATCTACCCCAAGTGTATGTTGATGATTAACATTCGTTCCAGTTGGGGCCCCACTGAATATTGTTGTATCCAATGTTCCAGATAATGATATTGTTTGTGCTGCAACTTGAAATGCCAAATCACAAAGTATAGCCATATTAGATGACCAAATAGAAAATTGCGTTGTTCTCAGGTTTATCAGTGACAACGGCGCTGCTGGTGTTGATTCAAAATCATCTGGAGCCACTGGTGTAACCCCAAAACAACTTAAAGCCCCTGTAGCAATGTTTATTTTTTCTTTAGATTCTATTCTGGCTTCATTTTTTGCATGAATTATAGTATTGTCATCAGAATATACATTCACATTTTGTCCAGAATCTAATGTAATTGGAGTATCTTCATTTGTAACAAGCTTAATTCCAGAATAATTATGTAATTCAGCAACACCACCATCAGGCACATCAGAAGAATCTGTCTCTATAAGCACACCTTTATTTCTTGTAAATAGCTGAAATGCCTCTTCCGCTTTTATTCTTACATCACCTTCTGTGCAACATACATCTAAGTTATCTTGTGCTCTTACATTTATATTTTTGCCAGATAGAATTGTTGTCTCTTCTCCAGCTCTAAGTTCTATATCTGCTTTACATGTTATAATAATTTTACCTTTACCATCAAGCTCTATACAACTTCCTGCTGCGTCTTTAAGTATAATAGACCCATCATCTCTTTGACCAATATATGATTCATTTTCAGAACTGCTAGGGCTTTCAATATTCCATACATCTTCACTATAATTTTGGTTGTTATATTTGGTGTTTTCCCATGTTGTCCTATCATTATCTTGAGGCTCCCTTGCTCCATCTGAATATTCAAATGGATCAATCGATTCTTCAGTATCTTCTTCAGTTGTTTCATAATACTTTTTTTTACGTTCTGGAGCTTTTATATCATTTGCTTTTCTAAGAAATATATCCTTTGCGCTATTAACATTGATACTTCCAGTATCTTTTAAATGTATTTCACTTAATGCATCTCTATCTGAATTTAGAAAAAATGCTCTAAACAAATTGCCAAGATGTCCAATATGGATCCTTATTTTATCTGCTATTTCTTGTGGATCGTCAGGTACATAACTTCTGACTTCACCCTCTTTAGAAATTTGCTGATCATCATCAACCCCAAATGTATCATGCAATTTTGTGCAATACCTTATTTCCCTTGATACTTTGCCATGGTCATCGAAGATATGATCATCGCCTAAAGAGCTTATATGTTCAAATGTTTTGCTAACGATTCTGACAAGATCATCAATAGAGTGTAATTGTAACTGTGCCAGATCAGTTGCCTTTAAAAGCGCCATACCTTTCATTAGGGCCATTATATTTCCAAGTTCATTAATAATACCCCATTCTCCTGGAAATGCATCTACAGGCCTTCCTGCATTGAATGACTCCATAAATTGTGGCAAACCATCCTGATTTTTTAAAACATTATGCTGATCTTCAGTAAAGAAGTCTTTACCACCATCTTCAACCATGAATGGAATAGAGTCATCGTTACCTTCTTCATGTGGAAGAGCACCCAATATGATTGCCGGTATGCCAGGATATTTTAATACAAGTACCTTTGAACCAGCAGATGGTATCGTTATTTTATTTGTTCCAGAAAAGCCACCTAAAATATCATTTAGCCATACGCCATAAGCGACACCATTGCCAAAAGTGACTTGCGCTACATATCCACCCATAAATACTTCTGTGATAAGCCCTTCTTTAATTATATGATTATCTGTAAAGAATCTTTTTATAAAATCATTGGAAGATGTAGGGAAATCTCCTCTATATTGTGTTGTTGCATCGCCAGGACTATCATTAAGACCAAATTTTTTTTCAAACATAATATGTCTCACTGCAAAAAAAA
>Ga0180438_10002744_pt1 | contig 27880 bp, 19 predicted proteins | sample SS_ome_12_FD_132455 | JGI IMG/M metagenome (GOLD analysis project Ga0180438, IMG submission 132455) | Hypersaline lake sediment archaeal communities from the Salton Sea, California, USA - SS_3_D_2 metaG | ecosystem: Environmental > Aquatic > Non-marine Saline and Alkaline > Hypersaline >...
CTTTGCCTTTTTGGCCGGCCGCATACATGAGCGGTTGGATGATGATTTCCCCGAGATCACCGGCGGCTTGCTGGAACAGCTCTTCCCGCACTTCCTGCGGCCGTTTCCATCCTGCGCGATTTTGCAGGCCCGTCCCCTTTCCAAAACCCTGAATAAGCCCGTGCATGTCAAACGCGGGAGTGAGATTCAGACCCCCACCGGAAAGTACAAAGTCAAATACAAGGTCACCGCCGCGCCCCGGGAAAAGGAACGGATCATCGAAAAAACCGAGTCGGCCGAGTTCATCTTTCGCACCACCCAGGATCTGACCGTCCGCCCGTTGGAAGTCAAGGAGGTCCGGGTCGAGCGGACTTCCGAAGCCACCTCCGCGCTCATCATGCAGCTGCAGCCTCATCGCAATGTGGACTACGCCTCGCTGGATCTCAGGCGGCTGACCTTCTATCTGCACGGCTCTGATTTTGTCAAATATACCTTGTCGCGCTTTTTTACCCAGCATGTTTCCAGCATCCTGGTGCGGGAGCTGGGCAAGGACAATCCGGAATTTAAAGCCCTTCCGTCCTTCCGCATCGGTATCCCAGGTGTGTCAGACAGCCTGGGTGATGCAACGGAAGATTTTGCCATCATTCCCTATGCTAAGCAGGTTTTTTCCGGCTACCGACTGCTCCAGGAATATTTTGCCTATCCCGAGCGGTTTTTCTTCATCACCGTGATCGGATTGGACGCCTTCGAAGCCTCCGGCGAGGAGCTCCCATTTGAAATCAAATTTGTGTTCAAGCGGAAATTATCCCCGGAGTGTAAGCCCTCGATCCATAACCTGCTCCTGCACTGCACACCGATCGTGAATCTCTTTGAGCGGCCGACCGAAGAGGTCATCGTGGATCAACGTATGCCCGAATACTATGTGCTGCCGGATGGGGATCGCAGGAAAAGCCGGGAGATCTATTCCATCAATCAAGTCACCGGAGTGAGTGAGGACCGGTTTCAACAATACACGTATTTGCCCATCACTTCCTATGACATACTGGAAAGCGGGAGCCCGGAGGCCGAATACAAGCGGTTCTATTCCGTTGTCTCGCGTCCGGTCCAAGGCGATATGGCGGAAACCTACATTCGTCTTTTCGGTCCGAGCATGGAACTGGATGACTTCCCCAAGGAGACCTTGAGCATAGCCCAGGCCACCCAATCCAACGGTTTTTTGCCCGCCAAGTACCTGGAAGCCGGTTCCATCAATCAACCCCTGAATTTTCCGGAAGGTGTGGTCGCATCCAACCTGACCACACCCACGGAAATTCTGTCTTGTCCGGATCGGAAAAATTTCCTCTGGGCCCTCATCGCTCATCTGACGCTGAGCTACACGACGCTTGCCGACGCAGAGACCTTCAAGAGCATCCTCACCCTCTATAATTGGATACAGGATTATAATGATCCCGCCCGCAAGCGGATTCAGGGGATCAAAAAGATCCATAAGCCGGTCACCAAATACATCATGCGGGAGCAGGGACTCATTCGAGGGATCGAATTCAAGATCGAGGTCGATGAGACCCAATTCGAAAACGGTCCGGGAGACATCTCGCTGTTCGGTACGGTGATCAACCGCTTCCTGGCCCAATACGTCACGATCAATTCATTCGTGAGTTTGATCATCACCGAAACCGGGACCAACAAGACCTATCTATGGACACCGAATCCGGGACAGATCTTGCCCGTCTGATCGACGAGCTGGGCCGTCACGCGCCCGAATACAGCGTGTTTCAGGCGATCTATCTCGCCGAGAAATACAGCAAGCGGCTCCATCCCGATCGCGATGACGACCATTTCGATCAAAGGGGATTGTCGTTCCGCCCTCATGAATATTATGCCTATCCACCTAAGGATATCCGCCGGTTCGAGTTCGACAAGGACACCATCACCTTTATCCTCAACTTCATGGGATTGTACGGCATCAATTCACCACTGCCGCGCTGTTATCACGAAGAGGTGGCGAACCAGCAGAGCGTTCACGGCGCCGGCCAGGTCCCGCTGCAGAATTTCCTGGATATCTTCAACACCCGCTTCTATTGGCTTTATTATCAAGCCTGGAAGAAATACCGATATCATCTGCAATTGGGCGGGGATTCCAACAACAAGATCGTGCAGCGTGTCTTCTCGTTCACCGGCCAGGTGTCGCCCACCAGCCGGCTGCAGGCCTCGATACCCAGATTCAAGCTGCTGCGGCTGTCGGGCGTGCTCAGCCAAAAGGTCCGCAGTCGGGTGGGTCTGGAGATTCTTCTGCAGGAATTTTTTCCGTCCATCGACTTTCATGTGCGCGAATATGTCCCCCACCGCGTCGAACTGGCCGAGCTCCCTCAGTTGGGCGGAGCCGGCGGAGGGGGCAAGCCGTTTCAGATCGGCCGATTCAGCATCCTGGGCCGGGCGGTGGTAGATTATATGAGCCGTATCTGTGTCGAGGTGGGCCCTATTACATTCGAGGAATATCTCGAATTCACGCCCGAGAGTGAAAAGGCCGGTCTGCTGCGTGACCTGATCAACCTCTACGTACACGATGGGCTGGAGTACGACATCAAATTCATCCTGCGCTCGGAGAGTATGGGAACAATTCCCTGGAACGACCGACGTCTGCGGTTGGGATTGAGCCTCTGGATGGGGACACCCAAAGAAGAAACCGTAGATGTCTATTATACCTATGAGAGATTCGTGGCCAAGTACAATTGAGAATTGAGGATTTTCGTCATCCAAATTTCCTGAGAGGGGGAAAACATGAAAAGTAAGGATTTACGGTCGCTTTTGCTGAAATTGAACAATCATCTGATCCGTAACCTGGATACGGCAACGGGTCTGGGCATCAAGCGCGGACATTATGAGATCACCATGGAGCATCTCCTGAACTCCATGCTCGAGGACGGCCAGGGGGATATCCCGCTGATCCTGCGCCATTACACCATCGACGGCGGCGATGTCCAGGCCATATGCAACAAGAGTATGGATGAGATGGACACCGGCAATCCCGGGAAACCGAAACTGTCCCCGCTATTGACCGATCTGTTCGAGCAGGCCTGGATAACGAGTTCCGTTCATCACAAGGAGACCAAGATCCGCTCCGGGGCCCTCTTCGAAGTCTTCATCGCCTCGGAACTCGTCATCAGTTCCGGTTTGATGGAGGTTCTCTCGCCGATCAATCAAGAGGACTTGAGGAGCAATTTCTATAAGATCGTTACCGGGTCGGTGGAGGATGAGGCCGAGGCGGCGGAGGCCCTTCCGGCCGAAGAAGCCAGGGAAATCCCTCCGGGCGGGAGTATCCTCGATATCTACACCACGAACCTGACCCAGCAGGCAAAGGACGGCAAGATCGACCCGATATTGGGCCGGGATGACGAGATCATCCAGATGATCGAGGTCCTGAGCCGCCGGAAAAAATCCAATCCCATCGTCCTGGGTGAGCCCGGTGTGGGCAAGACCGCCGTCGTCGAGGGGCTGGCGCTCAAGATCGCCGCCGATGACGTCCCGGATATCATCAAGAATGTTCAGATCCACGTCCTCGATCTGGGTGCCATCCAGGCCGGGACCAAGATGCGGGGGGAATTCGAGAAGCGGCTGAAGGCCGTGATCAATGAGGTCATCAAGTCCGCCAACCAGATCATCCTGTTCATCGATGAGGCCCACACCCTGATCGGAGCCGGTGGGACCGCCGGCAGCGGGGATGCGGCCAATCTGTTGAAGCCCGCCCTGGCTCGGGGAGAATTCCGCGCCATCGCCGCCACCACCTATCTCGAATACAACAAGTATTTCGCCAAGGATGCGGCCCTGGAGCGGCGCTTTCAGCCCATCCACGTGGGCGAGCCGGAGGACGAGCAGGCCATCCTGATGCTCCGGGGGATCAAATCCAAATACGAAGCCTACCACGGCATCCATATATCCGACGGCGCCCTGGAGGCGGCCGTCAAGCTTTCGCGGAAATTCATCGCCGGACGCCAGCTTCCCGACAAGGCCATCGACCTGCTGGATACCGCCGGCACCCGGATCAAGATGTCCCTGACCAGCAAACCGCACAGCCTGGAGATGGCGGAGAGTAAATTAGATTCCGTTATTCTCGAGATCGAGAGCCTTCAGAAGGACCATGACCTGAATATCCGAGACAACCGAGAGCGCCTGGACGGCCTGCTGGCGGAAAAGAAGCGCATGGAAGAGGACATCAAGGCCAAGGAGGAGCGGTGGAACAAGGAAGTGGAGCTGGTCAGCCGCTTGCGGGATCTGAGGAAGCAGAAGTTCGCCGAGGCGGAGAAGGAAAAGCCGGATCCCAAGGTCGACGATGAGATCAAGGCCGTCACCAAAGAGCTGGAAGAACTCCAGGGCGACCGGCCCCAGGTTTTCGCCGACGTGACCGATATGACCGTGGCCGAGGTCATCGAATCCTGGACCGGAATTCCGGTGGGAAACATGACCCGCGACGAGATGGCGACCGTCCTCAGCATGGGAGAAGAATTGAAAAAGCGCGTCATCGGCCAGGATCATGTCATCAATCAGGTCGTGGACGTGATCCGTGCCTCCAAGGTCGGCCTGCAGAAGGAAGAGGCCCCGATCGGGGTCTTCATGTTCGTAGGGCCCAGCGGGGTGGGCAAGACCGAGCTGGCGCGGGCGGTGGCGGAGGCCCTGTTCGGCGATGAGCGGTTCCTGGTGACCCTCAACATGACGGAATACCAGAACGAGTACAACACATCGCGGCTGATCGGGGCGGACCCGGGGCTGGTGGGGTACGGCGAAGGGGGGGCCCTGAGCGAGCCGGTGCGCCGTCGTCCCTACAGCGTGGTGCTGTTGGATGAGGTGGAAAAGGCCAACCAGTCCGTGATCGATCTCTTCATGGAGGTCTTCGACCGCGGCATGCTGCAGGATGCCGAGCGGAGGCAGATCAGCTTCAATAACACCATCATCTTCATGACCTCCAACCTGGCGTCGGAAGTCATCTTCGAGAAATACAATGAGGGCATGGCCTCCCCTGATGATCTCCTGGATGAGCTGAGGCCCTATCTGAACCAGCATTTCAGGCCGGAATTCCTGGGGCGCTTGAAGCCCATCGTCTTCCTGCCGCTCGGGCCGGAGGTGATGCGGAAGATCGTGGAGCTCAAGCTGGGCCGGCTGAGCAGGCGGATGCTGGAGAATCAGAAGCTGGAAATCAAATTCGCCAAGCCGGTGATCGATGCGATCGTGGAATCCTGCACCCGGACCGAGACCGGTGCCCGCAACATCGACGCCATCATCGACCGGCGGATCGTGCCGGAAATATCCGCCCGGCTGCTGGGATTCATGGCCGAGGGCGAAGCTCCCGCCAGCTTGAGCGTCAGCCGCGATAAGCAGGGGAATTATAAGTATAAATTCAATTAGGGGGACCTAAAATGGTCAGATACCGCCACAACCGACCCTATTACGAGCTTCATTTCAGCCAGCTGGAGGAGGACGCCGTACGGGTGCTCTCTTTCCAAGGCGAGGAGTCCATCTCCCGGCTGTTCCGATACCGGATCGAGCTCATATCCGAAGATCCCGCGCTGGATCCGGCCGATATCCTGAACCAGCAGGCGACGTTTGTATTCAACCGCGGTGACGAGGATCCGGTCAATATTTACGGCATCATCTCCCACTTCGAGCAGCGGGGACGTACGCCTAACTACGTGCACTATTATGCCGAGCTGGTGCCCAGGCTGTGGAGGCTGACGCTGACCAAAAACAGCCGGGTGTTCCAGGAAATGGAGGTCAAAGACATCGTGACCCAGATCCTGGATGACAGCGGCTTTTCCGGCGATGATTACGATGTCAGCGGTATCCAGGAAACCTACCCCGAGCTGGAATATGTGGTCCAGTACAACGAGACCGATTTCGACTTCATCAACCGCCGCCTGGAGCACTTCGGGATTTTCTATTATTTCGACCACAGCGGGGACAAAGAGGTGATCGTTTTCACCGATGCCAACGACAGCCTCCCCGAGATCGATCTGGAGGAAGGCGTCCCCTACAATCCCAACCGCGATCCGCTGAGCCGGACGGAAACCCTGTTCGACCTGACGTGCCAGTCCCGGGTGGTGACCGGAACGGTGCGGCTCAAAGACTACAATTACCGCACGCCGGAGCTGGATTTGACCGTGGAAGAGGAGTGCGAGGATGAGGCCCCCGGAACCCAGTATGAGTTCGGCGATCATTACATGGATAACAGCGAAGGCAATTTTCTGGCGCGGGTGCGGCATCAGGAAATCGCGGCCCAGGGCCGGGTCTTCAAGGGCCGCGGCGACTGCCGTCTCTTCCATCCCGGGTCCATCTTCAGCATGGGCCGCCACTACCGGGATGAGTGGAACGACATGCAGTTTCTCCTGACCAGGGTGATTTCCCGAGGCACCCAGAGGAGCCTGTTTAATTTACTTCCCGAAGTCCGGCAGGTCATCCCCACGTTTGAGAATCAGTTCGAGGCCATCCCATCGGATGTGGATTATCGCCCTCCCCGCATCACGCCGGTTCCCAGGATTCCCGGCATCATGAGCTCCAAGGTCGAGACCGGTTCGGAGGACGAGTACGCCTATGTCGATGATGAGGGCCGGTACAAGGTGAAGATCCCCTTCGATCTCAGCGACGCGGGAAACGGAGAGGCGTCCCGGCCCGTGCGCCTGGCGCAGCCCTACTCCGGACCGGGGTACGGGATCCACTTCCCCAACCATGCCGATACCGAATTGATCTGGTCCTGCATCAACGGCGATGTGGACCGGCCCATGGGGCTGGGGACGGTGCCCAATCCCTCCCAGTCCTCCCCCGTTACCTCGGAGAACAAGCAGCAGAGCGTCATCCGGACCGCGGCCGGAAGCGAGATCATCCTGGATGACACGACCGACGAGTTCCAGATCACGATCAGGACGCCGGACAACAACGTGATGCTTTTTGATGACAAAGACGACAAGATCGAAATCACCACCAAAGACGGCCATGTCGCCGTCTTTGATGATCCCAATAAGCACATCAACATCACCACCAAAGACGGCCACTCCTTCACGCTGGACGACGAAAACAAGCAGATTTCCCTGGTCAGCAAAAAAGAACACTGGATGAGCATCAACGACAGCGACGGCGGCGAGATGATCACCCTATCGGATAAGGATTCGAACAACTACTTCGTCATCGACATCACCAACAACAAGCTGGAGATCATGACCACCGACGGCAGCATCGACATGCACGCCCCCAACGGCACCATCGATATCCAGGCCCAGACCTTGAACGTCGAGACCTCGGGAAAGACCAAGTTCAAATCGAAGGCCAGCTACAGCATCCAGGCTTCCGGAGATTACAGCCTCAAAGCCGGGGGTGACGTAAAAGTTGAGTCCGGCAAAGAGCTAAACATGAAAGGCGGGACCGACGTCAAAATGGAGTCTTCACAAGCAACGGAAATCAAAGCCGGCACGGATCTCAAAATGGAAGGAGTGAATACTGAAATTACGGGACATGCCTCACTGAAAGCGAAAGGAGCAATGGCCGAATACAAAGGATCTGCTACGGCCAGACTTGAAGGAGGCGTCGTCTTCATAAAAGGGAATCCATTGGTTAACATAAACAGCGGATAGAATCTAGCAACCTGAATCATAAAAAGATAACAATGATTGAAAGGTAAACTGCCATGCCAGGATTTGCTGCCCGAGCTGGTGACATGACTGCCCATGGAGGCAACATCACGATGGGAGACTTCACGGTCATGATCGGAAATATGCCGGCCGCAAGGTTAACGGATATACATGTCTGCCCCATGGTCAGTCCGGGCCCGGTCCCTCATGTCGGAGGTCCCATCTTTAAGGTGGGGCCTCCCACGGTTATGATCGGCTTCCTGCCGGCGGCCACGATCAGTGATATGTGTACCTGTGTCGGGCCTCCTGACCCGATAGTGACTGGATGCTTCACGGTTGTGATCGGCGCATCAGGGGGTGGAGGAGGCGGCGGCGGAGGTGGAGGAGGCGGAAGCGGTGCCGCGGCCGACGCCGCCATGAGCGCCGCCACAGCCATGAGCGATAATGTCGAGAGCAGCACCCGGATCGAACACTGGGCGGATTTCCGCTATGTGGACAGCGCGGGAAATCCAGTCGCCGGCCTGCACTACGGCTTCACCGACTCGGACGGCAACGAGACCCGGGGCATCCTGCGGACGGACGGCCACATCCTGCGGGATGATATCAGCGAAGGCCAGTGCGAGTCGGTCCTCTACGCCGTCACCAATGCCCAATGGTCCAAGGACTCGGCCGAGGTCGGCGAGACGCTCGAGCTCAGCGCCGAGGTTTTGGGCTTCGAGGACGGCACCCAGGCGACGATCGAAATCTACCGCCGCGACATCACCGGTCCCGATGTGATGATCGAATCGGTCGAGCTGGAGGTGGAGGACGGTAAGGTCGAGACCGAGTGGGAATATACATTACAGATGCCGGATGAAAACGAGCTGCAAAGAGAGGAAGAAGAAGAAGAGGAGCAGCGACCGTATTCATATCCCGAGTATTACTTCGATGTGGTGGTCGAGAACTGCAAGGCCCACTCCGGGATCCTCAGCTATAAGGACAAGCTCGAATTCTCCTACCGGGATGAAGACGGCAATGCCATCGCGAACGTGCCGTTCAAGCTGTTTCTCTCCAACGGGGAAGTCCGGGAAGGAACCCTGGACGGCAACGGCTATGCCAAGGTGGAGGATGTTCCCCCGGGGAGGATAAGGGTCCAGGTCGATCCCCGGGAACAGTAATCCGAAGAAGATGCCGGAATCTTTGATAGATGAAAAAAAGTCGAGGAATTATTTCCGTTTTATAGAGTTTTAGCAATGTCCGAGCATCAAGGTCCCACGGATCAGGTCGAAGAGATCAAGCTGTCGTCCGCCATCCAGCGGGTGCTTTGGACCGACCGGATGGTCGCGGCCGGAGGGGAGGCCGGTTTAGAAATCATCACCCAGTTCGTCGGCAGCAATTCCGAGATGAAGATCGAGCTGGTGGATCAGTCCGGGCAATCCTTCGGAAAGTTCAAAGACAAGATCAGCGCCAACCGCTTCTGGACCCAGATCAGGATACCGGAGAAAGCCAAAAACGCCCTCTTCGCCCTGGTCAAGCTCCCCAAACACGGCCTGGAAAGAAAATCCCCTCCCCTGATCGTGCTGCCGCCTATAGAAATCACCAATGTGAAATGGGATAAGACCGAGGCCAGGCGGGGCGATATCCTCAAATTGACGGCTGATATCGATGAGGTTCCCGATGACACGGAAGCGGAAATCGAAATCTGGGAGCACGATGAAGACAGCGCCCATGATCTGATCACGAAGTTCCCCGTGAAGGTGAAAGACAATAAGGTGGAGCTGGAATGGGAATACGAATACCACGAGGACACGGATGATATCCCCACGGCGGAGGAGAGCGAAAAAGGCTACAATCCTCCCGAGTATTTTTTCCGGGTCATCGTCGCCGGGGTTTCGGCGGATTCGGACCGGCTGGAATTCAAGGACTATATCGAGATAGAACTGGTGGACCAGGAGACGGGAGAATCTTTCGCCGATGAAGAGTACGTCTTGATTCTGCCCGACGGTACGGAAAGACGGGGAAATTTGGACGAGTACGGCCGCGCAAAGGAAGAGGATATCCCCCCGGGAAGATGCCGGGTTGAGTTTCCCAACCTGGACGGTGTTAGGCAGGAATAGGGACGAATCCCATGTCATTTGAGAGCGGTGCCGTCAAATCCGGAAAAGCGAACGTGATTGCGGTAGCCTTCAATACCGTCCTGTTCGAGCTGGAGATCGATCCGGAAGCGGTGAGCTCTCAAGACGACAAGTACACGCTCTTCTGCAGCGATGATAAGTCGGTCTACAACGAAACCAAGACCGTCAACGACGATAATGTGCCCGGGGATGAGTTTCTTACCTTGAAGTTCACCAAACTGATATCCGAAAAAAACTATTCGCTGGAGATCGACCCGGGAGCGGAGGGAGAGCCCTATTATCTGTTTGAGAACGTTCCATTGGAAGCTCTGTTATCCGGACGATTCAGTTATGCAGGATCGGAAGATGAAGACGATCAGGAGCTAGAGCATTACTACGATGAGAGTGAAGATCAGGAGCTTCCCTATAACGATCCCGACCCGGACGATGAAGAACTGCCCTCTGATGAATGGCCAGAAGAAAGCGATGGAAAGCATACCGAAGAATGGGAACAGGAAAGTGATGACGCGTATTCTGATGCCGATGAGGAAGAAGACGAAGGGGATTAGTTGGCCGATCCTCCAGTCTTAACTTCCGTCCGCCCGGTTTTCAAGCTCAAGAAGGGCGAGGCGATGGAGCTCGCTGCCAACAGGTACCTTTACGCCATAAACCTCGGCGCCATGACCAAGATGGTCAAGGGAGGCGACTATTATCTGGGGGACGACGGAAAACCCTATTATCCGAAGAATAAGACCAAGCCCAAGCCCATACCGGTTGCGAGATATTTTTTCTATTCCGGAACAGACGCGCTTACCAAAGCTAAAATTGAAAAACTGACCCGGGAAGACTGCCATGATGCCGTCACCCTGACCCGCAGCCCCAAACAGGAGGTCATTCTTAAGGACGCCATTCCCGAATATGCGTTTATCGTGGGAAAGGGCGGATTCTATTCCGGAGCCTACAGGTACTTTCTTTGGGGGCAGCGTTTCCCAAAGGATTGGATCACGAAGCCGGAAGGGAAAAAAAGAAGATTAACCCTGGAGGAGGTATTTTCGGAAATTTCCGGCTTGAGCGAGCCCTACCGCGATATACATATCGCCTCCCATGCCAATGAATTCGGTTGGCTCGGTTTTTTTCTGAAGTTGTTAAAAGAGTTCAAGAAGAAAGGACATATAGTTGAAAAGCTGGTAAGGAGGCGGGTTACCTACTATTCCTTGAAAGAAAAGATGGAGCAGGGAGACCTCGATGACCTTTCCGGCGAGCTGGGAGCTGACAAAAGGATCTTCATCCGTGGCTGCAATGTCGGCCAGAATACAGCCATGCTGAATCGCTTGAAAGAAGCCTTTGGAGGAAACTGTACCGTTTATGCTCCTACGCACAAGCAGGCTTTCTATTGGAAACAAAGAGGCAGCAAGAAAAGAACCTGGGAATATTTCCACACCTACTGGATGCGCTACGCAGGTGTTATCAAGAAATCACGCAAGCAGCTGATCATTGAATTCAAGGCGAAATACCCTCAGGTCAAGCCTAAACTGTGGCGGAAATATATCCGCAAAGTGAAGCGAAAGGTGATAAGTCTGCCGACCAATTGGCTACTCAGACTCAGGCATCCCCCTAACCTCAATAAAAAGCCGTGCCTGAAATTCGCCAAGAAATATTGGAGGTTTATTTTCAAAAAACAAAAAAGGTGGCCGTCCGAATTTGTTAGACGGGAAGGGCCGAGTGATGCGGTAACCGATGAGGGAGAAACTTTTAGCGCATATTGGTACTACTTCAAGGGGAAGGAATATAATAAAGAAGAGAAGAAGTGGGAGAAAGGAACCTTCCCTCTTACCATTGAAGTACCGCCCAATGCCGCGGAAATTATGAAGGCAGAAAAGGCCCGCCATCCTCACCCGGATTGGTATGATTGGAAAATGACATACAAAAATAAGGGAAAAATGGTGAGAATTCAGCCCAAGGCGCGAATGACAATATATCAGATTCGCAAGCCCATTATCGATGCCACCGGCAAGCACTTAAAGGCAGATATCTCGGATTCCAAATACTGGGGTAAATCCACCTGATGAATATATTGTATCCCTGGGCCGAATTCTGCCTCCATCCAATGTAGAGCAGGGTGAAATAAATGAAAATTCCGGATTACTACAAAAATTATCAGAGGCGATCGCCGGGGTCTCCCGCGCCTCCGGATCGGAAAACGCCGCTAGAGCCTCCCGGCAGGAAGCCGATAAAGCCGCCGGCGCGTCTATATCGGGCCGACACCTTCAGTCTGAAGCTCTACGAGGAATGGGTGGATAAAACCATATTCACCCTCTCCGGTCCGGTTACGGACGGCATCCAACACAACATGACCATAACCGCCGAACATGACCTGCTGGGAGAGAGACTGAGAGATTATGCGGATATAAATGTCCAGGCCCTCGAGGAAGAGCTGAAGAGCTGCCGCATCCTGCTCCGGGAGGATATCCGCCTCGCCAACGGCACGCCCGCCCACCGGGTCATCTACAAGTGGTATCCCACCGATAAGATGCGTATTTATCAGGAGATGATCCTGCTGCTGGCCGGGGAAAGCGGCTACAAGCTGACCGCCACTTTCACCAAAAAAACCCGAAAGACGCTGGGCCCCCAAGTTGAGCGGATGATGCTGAGCTTCGAGCCGAACCCCCCCGCCAAATCCGTCGAGTCCGAAGAGTAGTCCGATTTGTCAGTGCTCCCTCCAGGATCCGGCGGTTGACCTGTGTTTTTTTGAAAGCTTGTAACCATAAGCCGTGGAAATCGTGCCGCAAAGATTTGAAGACAAAACTTGCAATCGATCGTCTTTGACATAAAATATAGCCCATGCCGCCTGAAATAACAGTCGTCATCGAAAAAGGCGATTCGCCTCGCTCGGAGTATACCTTTACAAATTCCTTTTCGATCGGCCGGGAAGACTCCTGTGACATTCATATCCCCGATGCGATCGTCAGCCGCAAACATCTCGAGGTCTATTTCGAGCGCGGCCGGTGGTGGGTCGAGGATGACCACAGCGCCAACGGCACCTATGTCGGCGGTGAGCGGATCGATCGGGTCTCGGTTTCCGGCAAATGCAAGGTCGAGCTCGGCTCCAACGGACCGCGGATCTCCTTTTACAGCGAAGCCGCGGAGGAAGGCCGCCAGCGGGATTCACGCAGCGACATTTCCGTCGATCAGGTCATGGACAAGTACTTCCGAGCGGACGGAGATCAGGGAGCGGGACATCACACCATGATGGTTCGCCGGGCCTTCCAGCACGTCCAAAAAAAGCAGCAGAAAAAATATGTCTATGTGATCACCTTGGTGGCGGTCTTGTTGATTATCACGGGAGTGTATGCCGTCTACCAGCACCGCAAGATCCAGGAGCAGAAGCAGGTCGCCCGGGATCTCTTCTACCGTCTGAAGGAATTGGAGATCGCCCAGGCCCGGCTTCCGGTCGAGAATCCCGAGGCTCAGAAGGAACTCCTCAACCTCAAGGCGGAGTACGATGACTTTCTGGATCAACTAGGGGTGTATGACCAGGATATGGACCGGGAGGAACGGCTGATCCTGCATGTGGCGAGGGTCTTCGGCGAGTGCGATGTGGACCTCCCGAGCGGATTCGTGGGAGAGGTAAAAAAATACATCCAGAAATGGCAGAACACAGGCCGTTACCGGCGGGGGATCGACCGGGCCAGGGCCAATCATTACATTGATCAGATCGTACGTGAGTTCGAGGGGCAGGGATTGCCGCCCCAATTCTTTTATATCGCCCTCCAGGAGAGCGGGTTCAGGATCGACGCCTGCGGCCCGCCCACCCGATACGGCTTTGCAAAGGGCATGTGGCAGTTCATTCCCGGAACGGCCCGTGACTATGGTTTGCGTGTCGGCCCCTTGTATAGAGACCGCGTCCCCGATCCCCAGGACGAGCGGCACAACTTCGAAAAGGCCACCAACGCGGCGGCTCGCTACATCAAATTCATCTACAACACCGACGCCCAGGCGTCCGGCCTGCTGGTCATCGCCTCATACAACTGGGGGGAGCGGAAGATCGCCGATCTGATCAAGCAGATGCCCGAGAATCCCCGGGAAAGAAATTTCTGGAGGCTGCTCGAGGACCACGTGGACCGGTTCCCCCAAGAAACCTATGACTATGTGTTCTATATCTTTTCTGCGGCCGTCATCGGAGAGGATCCCCGTCACTTTGGATTCGATTTCGATAATCCCTTGTCCGTGGCGGCATCCAATATCCCATGAAAAATAAATTTTTTAACTTCGTTCGCGGTAAAAAAGAATCCGAGGCCGATACGCAGGAGATGGAGGCCCTCTTCAGCTACGGCACCTTTTCCTACATCGGGCTGCGCCGTTCCAGCAATCAAGACAGCCTCGGAGTTTTTCCCGATGTCTATCTTCCCGATCACCGGGGCAAAGGGCAGCTCTTCATCTTGGCCGACGGCATGGGGGGGCTCATGGCGGGAAAAAAAGCCAGCGAAATGGCGGTCAACATCATCCGCCGGACCTATTTCGAGGATGAGATCCACGGCATCCACCAAAGCCTGGGACGGGCCTTTGAGCACGCCAATGCCGAAATCTACGCTGAGGCCACCAGTTCGGATCTTGAGCACCGGATGGGCACCACGTGCTCGGCATTGATTCTCACCGAGGATCGCGGTGTTTTCGGTCATGTGGGCGACAGCCGCATTTACCGCATCCGCCAGGATGCCATCGTGCAGCTGACCCAAGACCACACCGAGGTGGCGGAGTTGATCCGGCATGACCTCTTGACCATGGAGGAGGCACCGAACCATCCCAACAAATCCATCCTGTCGCGCGCGCTCGGGATCGAGCCGCGGGTAGAGGTCGATGTCTGCGCCGATATTTTCCTTGAACGGGAGGATCGTTTCGTCCTGTGTACGGATGGTTTGGGAAAAGTCACGCCGGAGGAGATCAAAGAGATCGTCTTGGCAAAGACACCGCAGGAGGCCTGCGACCAGATGGTCGAACTGGCTTGTCAGAAGGGGAGCGGCGACAACATCACGGTGATGGTGATCCACGCCCACCTTCCGGCCTAGGTCCTGGAATTTGACCTTGATTTTTTCTTCTGATATCTTACATTGAGATATGAATATGGGGAACGGGACTATGCAGTGCCCTAAATGCAAGCAGTTCAATGCGGCCGGCAGCCTGTTCTGCACCAAATGCGGGGCGAAGTTCAAAGCATCCCATAGAAAACGCTCTTTGAGGTCTTCGAAGCCTCGACCGAAACGCACCCCCCGCGCCAAACCCAAAAAGCAGTCCCTGCCCGGATCGGTTGCGCCGGTCAAAACTCAGTATTCGACCTTCATCATCTTCATCGCGGTGCTGATCATCGTGATCGCAGCGGGGATGATATTTTTGATGCCTCGCGGTGAATCCGGGATCGATGAGGAGGCGGATTCCGGCTCGACCGAGCCTCGTTCGTCCTACAACGCCATGCTGGAGATTGAATCCTCGCCGGCGGGCGCCTCTGTGTATGTCGATGGCCGGGCGAGGGGCCAGACGCCCTACCGTGAGGAACTGCCGGCAGGAAGCTACGACGTGCGTCTCGAACACCCGGATTTCCAGAAGCAAGCCCTCTCGGTGGTCCCCGAAGCAGGAAAAAAAAAAGTAAAGACCGTAGTCCTGAATCCGGTCTATATCTTGGAAATACCGGCCAACCCGGCTGATGCGCTCATAAAAATCGACGGGACCTTTCAGGGAAAGACCCCGCTCACCATCGAATGGGCCTTCCCCTCGTGCGAACTGGTGATCGAAAAGGACGGGTGGTCCACCCATTCCGAAAGGCTGGCGCTTGAGCCGGGAAGGAATGTGATCGAATATTCTCTGGAGAGTACGCGTGTCCGTTTTTCCGTGATCAGCGATCCGGCGGGCGCTCAGGTTTTTCTGGACGGAAGCCCGGCCGGCACGACTCCTCTCGAAGCGGAATTGGCGCCGGGGCAGCACACGATCAAGCTCCAAAAGGCGGGATTTCGGATCATAGAGGAATCCATCCAGGTATCGTCCGATTCCGACCGCAGGTTCACGTTGCAGGAGAGCGAAACCATCACGATCAGAATTTCGGCACATCCCTGGGCCGAGGTTTTTGTGGATGGGAAATCAATCGGGAATGTCCCTCCTATCAAGGAGATCTCCATCACCGTAGGGCCCCACTCCTTCGAGTTTGTGAAGGGGGATGACCGGATCACCAAAGCCCATGAAGTGAAACCGGAGCCAAATATGCTCCTGCACATGAACATGGAGTCCGGTGAACTCCGCGAGATCAAATGAGAAAGACCGGATATTTTAAACCGACCGGAAAGGGGAATCCAGCATGATTCAAAGTGTTCGACCCTCGAAGCCTATGGCAATGTTTTTGATATGTGCCTTTCTCCTGATGACGAGTGCCTCCGGATTGTCAGAAGGGATGCTTTCGAAGTCCCGCACCGAAAAGCCGCCGGTGGTCAAAGTCAAGGCGGCGGGTGCCAAGGTCTCCGCGGAACAATCGCAAAAGTTCAATGCCTTGATGGAGGAAGGGAAGCGGCTGCTCAAGGAATGGATGGATTATCGGGCCGCCATCGAAAAGTTCAATGAGGCCCGGGCCATTGCCCAGACTATCCAAGAAAATTCCGACGTCTTGTATTATCTTTCGCTGGCCTATTTCGCCTCATTGGAGCAGCGGGGAGAGAAGGAATTCACCGAGACGGTGAGAGCCCTCATCGAAGTCGATTATTACCGCCTTCCGGATGAGAATGAATGCCCTCCTCAGTATCTCTCCATGTATGACGCCATCAAAAGAGAATTCGGGCTGCTCAAGGTCTTGTCCAATCCTCCCGGTGCAGATGTCTATCTTAATGAAAACCGGGCCTCTGCGGGGAAAACCCCCCTTTCGCTGGGTATGCGGGCGGGAGAGGTAAAGGTCCGGGTCAGGAAGAACGGGAAACAAAAAAAAGATACCTTGACGGTGGTCGCCGGCCAGTCCACCAATTCTCCGGTGTACGTCCTTGCCGGTGGGTCCAAGATGATCTACTACATCCTGGGCGGGGCGGCCCTGGCGGTGGGCGGCGGGGCCGTGCTGCTGCTCGGGGGCGGCGGAGAAACAGACACGACGCCATCGGTGGGCAGCCTCAGGGTGAACTCATCGCCCAGCGATGCCAAGATTTATTACGGCCGGGTCGGATCGAACATCACCGATTCCGGACACTCCACTCCCTATACCTTTACCGACTTGAGTCCTGGCGATTACACCGTGCGGCTCGAGCGAGAGAACCATGCCGATCATGAGGAAACCGCAACCGTGACCGCCGGGCAGACTGCAGATATCAATGCCACCCTGAGCAAGCACTCCATAAATGTTACCCAGCCGGCCGCCTGAGAAACCATCGGACTGAAACAGAACGTGAGGAACATCGTGAAGTGGGAGATCGACGGCAGCTCCCGAACCCAAGGCCGAATTGCGGTTCCCTCCGTCTCGCCGCAGATTCGCAATGCGATCACGAATATCCGCAGACAGCGGGGGCGCAGCTTTTCTCCTTCGGCGGCTCGCAGCGGACAAAGAGGCAGCCTCAGGCTTCCTGCCGGAATCCGTGCCCGGGCGGGCTCCCAGGCGGTATCGAGATCGAGCCCAAATCTTCGGCTCGGGCAGCAGAGAATCCTCAGCGCAGCCGCCAAGACTCTCCCCAGGCATGCGGCTCAAAAGGGCCTGAAGACCGCGGACAGCGCGAATACGGCGTTTCTCGACAACGTCGATATCATCTTGGAATGGGGTAAGAATTTCAAACAGACGGCCGAGATCGCTTCGGATATCGATGCCTCGGAGAACAGATACACCTGGAATTCATCCGATGATCCTGACATCAATCTCGCAACCGGCACGTATCGGGTGAGGGTTCAGAGTTCAACCGACGCCGAAGTGTCCGGCCTCAGCGGCACATTCGATATCTACGAGCCGGATGTCACCTTTGCGCTCGCCGAAACCCTGGACATCAAGCACCTGAATCTCAACGATCCTTGGGGGATCGCGGTGGACAACAGCGCCATCTATCTCACCGCACGGGGCTACGAGTTTTCGACCGGAGACCTCACCGGGAAACATCAGATCGTGAAACTGGACAAAAAAGCGAAGGCGGTGTTGAAGAGGTATGATATGTCCTCCACCAAAGGCGAGCCCTATCAAGTCTCCTTAGATAAGAACGGCTATCTGTATGTGGCGGAACGAGGCCACCGCCGGGTTTCCAAATACGACTCCAATCTGAAGCCCACCGGAGACAGGTGGAAGGAGGGACCGTCCGACAGCACCATACTTCCCAACGGGGTGGTGGTGGACAATGCCGGTTTCGTATACATCATTTCTTTCGGCAGCCAGTATCAATGGATATACCAGTGCGATAAGAACGGAAATTATGTCAAAACCGTGGCCAGGACCAATGGGAAGCCCATTCATTTGGCCTATGATTCCAAGCTGGACCTGATCTACGTGGCAGACCGGGGTAGCGACAAGGTCAAGGCCTACGATACCAAAGGAAACAAGATCCTGGAATGGAAAGTCCCCGAGTCGGATTCCGATCCGGTGGGAATCGTAGTCGACAGCCAGAGTTATGTGATCGTCGTAACCCAGAATACGGACAAGCAGAAGGCCTATGTCTACAACAGGAAAGGAGATCTCAAGGGAGAGTTCGGTGGTGCCTGGGAAGGAGGGAAGGAGGATTTTTACCATCCCAACGGAATGGCCATCGACAGTCAAGACAATGTCTATGTCCTTGACTCCCATCCGAATGTGATGCGGATCACGAAATGGGCCAGAAAGTAAGGTTAGCGAGGTTCTTGATTGACATAATTCCGGCCAATTGATATCATCAACAGGCCTCAATTTTAGGGACGCGGGTACATGAAGTGCGAAAAATGTTCTTTCGAAAATCCGCCGAATAGTGCGTTCTGCAGCCGCTGCGGGACCCAGCTCGGCAAACCCACCGCTGACACCGCCACCACCCAGGCCTATATCAAAGCCGCCTCCCGATTTTCGGTCGGCAACATACTGGACGAGAGGTACCAGATCATCGAGGAGCTGGGCCGGGGCGGCATGGGACGGGTGTACAAAGCCGTTGATCTCGAGATCAACGAAAAGGTGGCCCTGAAGGTCTTGAATCCCGAAATCTCGTCGGACCGCAAGACCATCGAGCGGTTCCGAAACGAGCTCAAGTTCGCCCGGAAGATCCGGCACAAAAACGTGTGCCAGATGTACGACCTCAACAAGTCCGAAGAGACCTATTTTATCACCATGGAGTATGTTTCCGGGGAGGATCTCAAAAGCACCATCAATCGGCTGGGACGCCTTTCCGAAGGCAAGATCTTGGTTATCGCCAAACAGATTTGCAAAGGCCTGGCCGAGGCGCACCACATCGGTGTGATCCATCGGGATCTCAAGCCGCAGAACATTATGATCGATCGGGCCGGGGATGTGCGCATAATGGATTTCGGCATCGCCCGAACCCTGCAGCCCACCGGATTGACCGAGACCGGCATGATGGTCGGCACCCCCGACTATATGTCTCCGGAGCAGGCCCTAGGTGAGAAGATCGACCATCTTACGGATGTCTATTCTCTGGGGGTTATCCTATTCGAGCTGGCCACCGGCACACTCCCTTTCACCGGAGAGACGGCCGTAAGCGTGGCCCTGAAGCACAAGACCGAACCCCCTCCCCGCCCGAGGAATATCAATCCCGGCATATCCATTGAATTTGACGCGCTTATCCTCAAGTGCCTGGAAAAAGATAGGGGCAAGCGGTACCAGAGCGTGGACGAGATCTTGACCCACATCATATCGTTTGATAAGGGCGTGCCCTCGACCGAAAAGGTCGTCCCGGACAAGCCGTCCAGCGTGACTATTGTCCGCAGGCGCGTTCCGAAAACGGCCGTGTGGGGCCCCGTCGCCTTGATCGCCCTGGCCGTGATCGGTTACCTGTTGATTCGGCCCGGAGGAGGGGGAGGAGGGGGAGCGGAGCCGCAAGATTTAAAATTCTCTCTACAATCCGATCCTTCAGGAGCCTCGGTCTTTCTGAACGAAAGCGAACTGGGAACGACCCCCCTGAATGATTCCATTCCACCGGGGAACTACATCCTTAGGCTGGAAAAGGAAGGCTTTGTCTCCATCGAGGAATCCATTGCTTTGGATTCCGATTACGAGCAGTTTTTTAGCCTGCAACCGGCGGAGGATGATGTCGTCATCCCTGAGACGGCGAATCTGGAGATCAACTCCCTTCCGGCCGGCGCTCAGGTCATCATCGACGGCGAGGACAAAGGCATCACGCCTTTCGCGCAGGAAGTCGCGGCCGGGACCTACAAGATCGTGCTCAGGCGTGCGGGTTTCCGCGAAAGATCCGAAGAGCTCACCGTAGTGGCGGGGGAGACCTACCCGATTGAATACACGCTCGAAGCGGTGCCCGCCTTCCATTTACAGGTGACCAGCGAGCCAAGCGAAGCCAGGGTCTATCTGGATGGAAGATTTCAAGGGCGCACGCCCATTGCGGATCTGGAACTGACCCAAAGGACAGGATACCTGCGGGTCCGCAAAGACGGATGGTCATACAAGGATTTCCAATTGAATCTTCAAGAAGACACGCTCAATAAGGTCCATGCGGCGCTGCAACGGGCCGAGCTGTCGGTCAAGATCGATTCGAATCCTCAGGGAGCCGCCGTGTTCGAAGATAACGATCAGATCGGGGTGACTCCCTTCGAACAGATGATGGGTCCCGGCCAGTATACGTTTGTGATCAAGAAGGACGGCTATCGGGAGAAACGGATTTCGGTCGATCTGCGGCAGGCCTATCAAGAGTCCGTTGTGTTGGAACAACTGCAGAAAGTAAAAGTCCGGATTCAGATCCGTCCGGTGGCCAATGTCCTCATCGATAATGTCATGGCGGGTGAGGCCACCACCGTTCTACCCACCGAGATCGATGAGGGGAGACACACCTTTACCTTCGTATCTCCCGAGGATTCGTCGGTGCGCTACTCGCTTCCCCTCGACCTCAAGCCCAACGAAGAGTGGGAGATCAGGATGTTCATGAATGACGGCCGGTGCATCGTCATCAACCTGACCACCGGCGCCAAAGAGGAAAGGCAACTTAGGATTCAAAAATAAATTAAACCATCCCTTCACGGGGGAAGGGGGCGACATGACGAAGATGTATTATCGATCCAAGGGCATCGTTTACATCGTCATTTTTTCTTTTCTGTTGTTGCTGACTTCGGAGTCGGTCTACGCGGTCGGGAATGCCAAGCGGGAGAAAGAGCGGAGTCCGGTGGTCCGGATCAAAAAGGCGCTCGCGGTCTCGATGGAACAGCAGGACCGTTTCGAGAAGGCCCTGGAAGAAGGAAAGGACCTCTACAACGAGATGGATAACAGGGGAGCTGTATCCAAATTGCGAGAAGCCTTAAGACTGGCTCAAACACCACAGCAGAAATCCGATGTGTATTTCTATCTCTCTTTGGCCTACTATGCTTTGTACGCAGAAGGCCAAAGCAACGAGTTCACCGCCACCATCCACAACCTTCTGGAAGTGGATTACAACCGTATGCTGGATGAGCACTTGTGCCCGAAAAATTACCTGGAAATATATAACGAGATCAAGGCGGGTTATGGGATTTTGAGGATCTATTCGCGACCCGCCGGTGCGGATGTCTTCATCAACGACAGCCGCACATCTTCGGGGACCACCCCCCTGGTGGCGGGGGTGCTGGCGGGTGATGTCAAGATCGAGGTGCGGAAGGGGGGTAAGAAGGCCAGAGACACGCTCCAGGTCATCGCCGGGCAGGAGACACAGACGCCCGAATATGAATTGAAAGGCGGCAGCTCGATGATCTACATCGTAGGCGGGGTGCTGCTGGGCGGCGGTTTGGCAGCTGCCCTGGCGTTGGGCGGCGGTGGTGATTCAGGCGGTGGCGGCGGTGGCGGCGGCGGTAACGGGCAGCCCACCACCGGCAACATACAGATCAACTCGTCTCCCAGCGGGGCCCAGGTCTTTCTGGACGGCAACGACCGCGGAGTGGTCACCAACACCACGCTGACCAATGTGTCCGCCGGCAACCACGCGGTGAGACTCGTCAAGGAAGGGTATGTGGATTTTGAGGAAGCCGTTACGGTCACTGCCGGTCAGACGTCGACCGTCAACGCCGAACTTTCCCAACATGTCATAAACTTCAGCAGCCCCCCACGGAATTCTGAGTGGATGGTCGGTGATATCCTGCTGATCCAATGGGAGTTGGAGCCGTCATCGCAGGGCCAGGGTCGGTTTCGGTCTCCGGTGCTGAGCGAAGTGTCATCATCGTCCTTCAATTCTAGGATTCAAAGATCGCCTGTAAATCGGTCGGATCGGTCGGGAATCCGGCCGGGATTCGCACGGGGCAACAGTATCAGGGGGACGAGGGCCCCAACACGCAGCTCACATAGCGCCGTTACATCCGCCCTGCTTCCCGCCGCACGGATGCGCCGCACTCCTTATCCGGCTGCAGGTGTTTCGGTTCCACAAAACCAGGATCGGCTGCGGAGCCAGAATCCTTCCGCTTTCAGCCAGGGTGTGGCCGGCACGCTGACGCTCACGAGCGTGAAGCTCGATCTACTCGAGTCGGGCGAGTTCAAACAGACGATCGCCGCTTCCACCGAGAACGACGGCCTTTTCGAATGGGATATCCCTAAAGACATTCCGCCCGGAAGAGACTACAGGGTTCGGATCTCCAGCACGGAAAGCGAGAATGTCTCCTACAACAGCCCCCGATTCACAATCGTGGGCGAAGCGGTCAGGTTCGTCGTGGATAAGGAAGCGGTGACGGTTCCGGAAGGCGGGACCGCCAGCTTCCGGGTCAAACTCTCCTCCCAACCAGAAGCGACCGTGTCCGTCACTGTCAAGCGGGTCAGCGGAGACAGAGACATCTCGGTCCGGACCGGGGACTCCCTGACTTTTACCAGATCCAATTGGAATAGCTATCAAAAGGTTGTACTGGCATGCGCGGTCGACGGCGATGCGGCGGATGGAGAGGCGGTAATTCGCATCTCGTCACCGGATATTCCGAATAAGAATATCGCGGCCACCGAGGACGACACCGTGGTGGTCACTGCGCCTGCAGCGCCGACCAATCTGACGCTCCAGTCTCTAGGGGGACCGATCATCAGTCTCAACTGGAGCGACAATTCTAACAACGAGACGTCTTTCCGCATCGAAAGGAGTGTGAACGGCGAGGGCTTCGTTGAGTACGGATCCGTCGGCGCCAATAACACGAGCTATAACGATAGGGGCGTTGATGTAGGCAATACCTACCAATATCGGGTCAGGGCGGCAACGACGGTTTCCGGTTTTACCGTCTACTCGGGCTACTCCAATACGGTGTCCGTTACGCTGAACTAGACCGGCCCAGGCCGAGGTCACGATTCGGGAGGGGATCCTCTGCCCGGGAGACAGACAATTCCGAGGCGCCCCTTCCGAGCGTCATTTGCGCTTCTGTCCAAATCAGGGGAAAGCGGCAGTCATGCCGCTGGCTGATAAAAAGCACCTGAACATCGCTTGGCAACGATGATAAGGCCCCTCCTCACCAGGCTTTCCATTGTCTCGCTGTTGCTCTGGCTGGGGAGCGTTCCGGCGCCCGCCCAACAGGGTGAATCCTCCCCTCAAGAACCGCCCGACCCCGCCCTGAGTTCCCTAAAAAAATCCCTGATCCTGCCTGGCTGGGGTCAGCTGGCGGAAAAGCATTATTTCGAAGGCGCCATCGTCATAGCCGCCGAAGCCTTCAGCCTCTACAAAATCGTTTCCTACAATCGAAAGGGCAACACCTATTACCGTTGCTACCGGGAAGCGCAGAACATCGAGGACGCGGTGCGCTTCCGGGACCTCACCGAGGATTACGACCGGAAAAGGAACATCTTTATTCTGACCGCGCTGGGCATATGGGCAGTGAATTTGATAGATATTTATGTTATCGTTAAAAACAAAAAAAAACAAAAACAAACGATCAAGCTGCAGCTGAAAAGTGTCGATCAAAAAGGCATGGTGGTTTCCCTCCGCTTTAGTTTCTAGTTTCCTGGTGCTGACTTCCTGTCAGGACCGCATCTTCGACAATCCCTTCGATCCCTCTGCGGGCGAAGCTCTATTCGAGGTCGTAAATACTATCCTGACTCCGGCTGCCGTTCCCCTGGGTTTGGATTGGGACGGCAACACCCTCTGGAACGTCGACGGCTACACCGATGTCCTGTACAGCCTGAATCGGCTGAATGGGACCCAAATCCGGTCGCTGGCGTCGCCGCTCCCCTTTGTCTCAGGAGTCGCGTTCGACGGCCAGGACCTATGGATCTGCAGCGAGGCCGACACCACCATCTACCTGATCAGCCTGTTCACCGGAGGGATCCAAAGGCAGCTCAACCTGCAGAAGGGATCGTTTTCCGCGCTGACCTTCGGCTCGGCGTCCCTCTGGTTGGCCGATGCCCTGTCCAACAAGATCCTCCGGATCGATGCCCTGACCGGAGAGATCCTTTCTTCCTTTCCCAATCCCGGCAAAAGAGTCGATGGGCTGGCTTTCTCCGGTGCCTCTCTGTGGCTGGCTGATGCCACGACCTTGAGTATTTTCCAGCTTTCCTTGGAGGGCGAGCTGCTGAGGACTTTCCTCTCCCCGGGCCAGGCCCCACGTGGACTGGCCTTCGATGGTGTGTATCTGTGGAATGCCGATGCCAATCAAAGGATCTTTCAGTTGAGAATCCAGAATTGAAAAATTGGGCGTTTTTCCTCTTGTTTCTAGGCTTGGGGGCATCATCCCTCTCCGCCGGCTCGGAAACTGAGGAGCGGCTCCTGCGATTGGAAGGAGAGTTTCTCGCCTACAGCTACGATTTCAATCAGATTTTCGGCCGGGCGGTCCTGTTCGATTGGGAGGGGTATCGTGTCTCCTGCATCCGCCTCAAGATCGACATCCCGTCCCGCAAGTTCTACGCCTACGGCCGGGTAAGGCTCGTACGCGACGGCGAGGAGATCGTTGGGGACGAACTGGTCTTCGATCCCGCCCAAGGGATAGGAACCCTGGTGGCCTATGGGGAGAAGATCGAGCAGCAGCCGGTGGGACGCCCCGGCGCGGAACCATCCCCTTTACCCATGCCGGCGATGGAAGATTTGACCCTGTCGCGCATCCAGAGTTCCCTGTTGCACTGCACGTGCCGGGAGATCGAGATCACGGAGTCCTACGAGGTGGTCGGATTTAGGGTGACTTTTTATGTGGAGGGCCTGCCCTCACTGAGTTTCACCAGATTCAAGCTGTCGGACGGTATCCAACCGGATCAGAATGGGCTTTCCTTGGATAAAGTCTGGTACACCAAGTCCCAGGGCTTGATCGGAAACGCCAGCTACCGCTATCGGGAGGAGGACCTGATTGACAGCACCACCAGCCTCCATTATGAGGAGCGTTCCCTGCTCAAGGATTTTCGAGGGGCGGCAAGGCAGCTCAATCTGATGCACGCGACCTCGCTGATCTTTAATCCCACCACCACTCTGGGATTCAACGGCAACTACAATTCCTCCCGGTTGTGGAATGCGAATTTTTGGGTCAATAAGAAATGGTCCGAGGTGGTGAGCACCAATTTCGATTTTGCCCTCAACAAGCCGGTCAACTTCCCCGGCGAGGCTTGGTTCGGGGGGCAGGCGATGGTCAATGGAGGGCGGATCGGTGAGCTTTCCCTGGCCGGGCGGTCCGACCTGCAGCAGCAGTTTGTCGGGAGTCTTGCCTACGGTGCATCCGTCATCCGCAATCTCAATGTCCTGCTCAATTCCACCTATTCCCGGGTGCAGGTCAGCGGCAGCGACGAATATTCCGAAATCCTGGCCGGGACGCTGAGCCTGATGCACGACTCCCGGGTATTCAACTTCGCTGCCGATTATTATCTCAATTATGATCTCCTGGGTTCGGACCGGCTTTCCCAGCCGCAGCTCCGATTGGGGATCAATCCCTTGACTTTTTATGAGGGACTGTTGTCCTTCAGCTTGAACAATATCCTCATCTACAACATTTCTGAATCGTCGGGAGACCGGGAACAGACTTACAGCAACAATACGGTCTTCAGTCTCGGCACCCAATCCATCGACTTTCCTTATGGATTCAGCCTGGATTTCCGTCTGTCCGCCGAACAGTTCGTCGAAAAAAAAGGGCGTCATTTCACTTCCGGAGGACTGGTCTTGAATCTGCGCAAAAGTCTGTTCCAGGGAGTGGTCTTGGAAACCTTCTACTCCGCCCAATCCCGCCGCCGCACCCAGAACTGGCTCATTGAAGGGACGACCAGTCAGGACCTGAGCCTGATCTTGAGGGCCAGCCCCAAATCCTGGTTGGACGGCTGGATCTCGGTCTCGTATGATCCCAAAGCCCGTCGTTGGCAGCAGTCCTTTGCCGACCTTTCGGTGGCTTTGTTCCGGAGCTGGCGTTTTCATTCCCTGCTTAATTATGATTTCCTGCTGAACAAAATGAGTAATGTGGACCTCTATCTGATTCGGGACGCCGGCCGGTTCCAGTTGAGGCTTGTGTGGCGCAGCCTGTCCAAACAATTCTTGGTGGAGCTAGTTCCATTATGAGGCGTGCGGCCGAAATCATCTTAACACTTCAACTGATCGTGGTCGTATCGGCCTGCCTGTCATTCAAGCTGGACCCGCTGCCTGATCCCGGGCGGGTGGTGCGGGAAGTGGCTCTGTGCAAGGAGATCGACGAAAGCCGGGAACTCCTGGAGCCCGGGGAAGCGCTCAAGGAATTTTCGGCCGGATCGGATCCTGTGATCTGCTTCGTCTCCATGGCGGAGGTGACGCGCCGGATTCGCCTGCGTTGGAGATGGTATGAACCCAGTGGGAGTCTGTATAAAGCTTCCCAGGAGGTCACCATAAATCCGGACGAAATTTATCTCGAAGCGGTCACTGCCTATGACCGAATCGATCTTGAAGCGTCGACCGAACTCCAGGGTCAGTGGACCGTGACCATATTCGTCAACGATATTTTGATCGGGCGGATGGCCTTCACGATACGCCCCAGCCCTGAGATGCCGCACTCGAAATAACCTCTGCGCCGGCATCTCTTTTTTCTTTTCATTGAAAGCCGCCCCACATATTACGTACAATAGGCGTCCGATTCTTTCTTTTGCCGTTAAAGGAGTTTGGGTATGAAGGAAGGCAAATTCTCCTATGCCCTCACCAATCCGCTTTCGATCATCCTCAACAAACCTCCCTCAGAATTTCAGCGTCAAGATATGCTGGAGATCATCGAGAAGAATCAGATCGAGCGCATCACCTTCCACTACACGGCCCTGGACGGACGCCTCAAAGAACTGAAACTCCCGGCGGCAGGGAAACTACGCGCCGAGAAGATCCTGGCCGAGGGAGAACGGGTAGACGGCAGTTCGCTGTTCAAAGGCATCGTGGAGACCTCCCTCTCCGATGTGTATGTCGTCCCCGAATACAGAACCGCTTTCCTCAATCCATTCGATCACGGCAGCCTGGATTTTATATGCCGATACTTGACCCAAGAGGGGGAGCGGGCCCCCTTTGCGCCCGATAATATCTTGGCCGGAGCCCACGGCCTGTTCAAACAGAACAGCGGGATGGAACTTCATGCCCTGGGGGAGCTGGAATTTTATTTGATCACGGAAAACGAGCCTGATCTATTTCCGCGCGAACCCCAAAAAGGCTACCATGAGTCCTCGCCCTTTCTCAAAGGCGGAGAGGTCCTGACCGAGATCGTGCGCCATATCACCCAGATCACGGATGCGGTGAAATACGCCCACAGCGAAGTCGGATTCATCGAGCGAATCGAATCCGAGCTGCCGTCCATAAACGGCAAGCAGGCGGAGCAGATGGAGGTCGAATTCGTGCCCCGATCGGTGGAGGAAGCCGCGGATGCATTGGTCATCAGCCGCTGGGTGATCCGGAACGTGGCGCTGCGACACCGGAGTATCGCCACGTTCACGCCCAAGTTGGTCCAAGGGGGCGCGGGAAACGGGCTTCACATCCACCTGCAGCTCATGCAGGAAGGGCGGAACATCATGGAGGGGCCGGACGGGCGGCTTTCGGAAGCTGCGGAAAGGCTGGTGGGTGGGCTCTGCACCTATGCGGACTCCCTCCTGGCCTTCGGCAATACGGTGGCGTCTTCGTACATGCGCCTGGTCCCTCATCAGGAAGCCCCCACCAA
>Ga0180438_10002745_pt1 | contig 27875 bp, 28 predicted proteins | sample SS_ome_12_FD_132455 | JGI IMG/M metagenome (GOLD analysis project Ga0180438, IMG submission 132455) | Hypersaline lake sediment archaeal communities from the Salton Sea, California, USA - SS_3_D_2 metaG | ecosystem: Environmental > Aquatic > Non-marine Saline and Alkaline > Hypersaline >...
TACTTCAAATTCTCAGGGATATGCGTAATAAATTGGATTTGAAAGCTAAAAAACCAAAAAAAAAATAATCCATTTATTCTCTTTTTAAAATTTCACTACACTTCTTTTTAAAATTTATTTTATTAGTAATAATCCTGTCTTATAAAAACTATAAGAAGAGGATTGAAAACCAGATAAGAGTAATCAAGAATTCAAGTTCATAAATTCATGGTTTCATATGAAACAAACAAAAACTTATTCGTGAAATTTATAGAACTCTAATTTATACAAGTAATAAATCTAAATTCAAATATCATATGAAATCATAAATCTAGAAAAGTATTTTTATAAATAAATTGATTAAAGAAATGTATATGGAAGATATTAGTAAAGCACAAGAAGAAAAAATCTTAAAAAACATAGGTAGAGGACTTCAATCTCAGATTATACTATATGGTTTTCTTACATTCGCCTTCTTCTTAGCCGTTTATAATTATCCGGAAGTATATTTTATTTCAATGCTCGGTATCCTTATTTTAGCATTATTTATGTTTTTTAAAGACCAACAAAAGCCTATTAATTATTTGATTGTTATTGCTTCATTATATTTATTATTTCTACCTACAAATATCTTTTATCAAATCTTAATTGTTGGTATTTTTCATAATCCCATAGGGCTTCAGGTAAGATTTGATTTAGAAGCTTTTTTTTCTTACTATGGTTTATTAAGTTTATTCGCAATTATAGCGGATACGATAATAGCAGTAATTTTATATCGGCAAATGAAAGGAAAAAAAATAAAGCTCGAAGAAGCTAAACCTTATGAATATGGTGTATGGGATTATTTTCTTATTGATACAGATTGGAAGAAAGTATTAGAATTATTTGCACTTTTAACAGTTTCTGCGATTGCTGAAGAGATTATATTTCGCTTTTTCTTGATTAATATTTTTACTTCTTTTCAAATGCATTTTATCTTAGCTATATTTATCTCCTCGATTATTTTTGGATTGATGCATTATATCAATGGAGGGTGGATATTCATCATCAATTCAACATTCGCAGGGATATTTTTCGGCTTTGCCTTTTACTACTTTGGCATAGTTTTTTCGCTTACATTACATTTCTTCTGGAACATACTTGTAATCTTCCAGATGTTCATAAACACTAAGCTAATCCCCAATAGGATATATAAGAATGATTTTCCAAAATAGAATATTAAATCAAATAAAATAAAAACAATCTAATCGAAATTAGAAAAACTAAACATTCATAAAAAAGAGGTTGATTAATATGTTTGAAGAAAATAAAAAACAATTTAAATGGATATTTGGAGAGCAAAAATATACGAATAAAAATCAGTTTATCAATGATTTTGCAGATTTCTTAGGATTCAATAGAACTAAAGCGAATAATTTAGAAGATTTAGTAAATTTAATTACTGAAAGATATAAATACCAAATCTCTGATGAAATTGAAATGGCAACGGCTAAAATAAGTGAGTTTTTAGATAAATCTACGATTAAAAATAAAAAAATTGTCGAAACGCTTAATACAATATTTGAAAAACTCGAAAAATATAAATTGAAAAACTTAGGGAAAAGTCCAAAATATCTACATTTTAAAAAACTTAATTCTGTGTTTAAAGATATTAAAGTAAATACAATTTCTCTAAGTTAGATTATTTTTTTTCCATATCATGCATATAACCAAGTTCATGAGTAGGGATTTTCATCAATTCTTCTTCATCCCAATTAACCAAGAAATTCTTAATATGCTCGATAAAAGAACCAAAATAAATTTTTCCATCTCGTCTTCCTAAACCTTCTTTAATGTCCCATAATGGTTCTATTCTCTCTTTTTTACCTTGAATAAAATCCACATTAATAATAATTGTTGGGAAACCTCTAATACTAAATCCTTTTGCAACAAAATGGTTCTCCCCCCTACTCGTTAGTCTATTACTATAAGACTTACTCTTTTTATCATTAAGATACCTATCTGCACGATCAGTAAAGATTTTTTCAAGTTTATATTTCTCTTTAGGAAGATTTATCTCCTTATATAAATTACTTAATTGCGAGATATACCCTAACGCCTCGAATTTATTGCAAATAGGACATTGACCTTTGACCTTATCCTTTGATTTAATAGTATATAATTCAATCGTAATGAGTTTTATTTTTTTATGCCAATCTTTCCTGAAAATATAATCTGCTTCTCTCGGTTTAAGATCATCTATAATTTCCTGTTTTTTTGCTAATTCTTTTTCATAATATAGCTTCAATTTTTTTGCTTCTTCCATAAACATTTTTTTCATAGTTGCCTCAGCAATATCTACTATCCTATTTTCTTGTAATAAAGATAAGTTTTGCTCAGAATCAGAAGCAATATTATTTCTTATCTTTTTGCCTAACTCCTCAGCACGCTTCTCTATTTCTTCGGGTTTTTCAAGTTTTTGTGTCATTATTCTTCTCCGAGAAGTTGTTTTTTCTCATTTCCGGTTATCTCAGGGATTAAATGCTCAATAAAAGATTGCCTCTCTCTTGGTTTATATTTTCTAAATAATGCTACTAATAATAAAGGTTCTGCAAGAATCTCTGCTTTTTGGTCAGTCACTAATTTATGTAGCATCAAAGTTTTAGTATCAAAATCCATATCTGGTATCCATTCAGCATTAAAACTCGGAACTAAATAATCTCTCACAATCGCCTCCTCCATCTCATCCGTAAGAGTGTCCATGACCTTTTGAAACTGAATAATAGGATTACCCTCGCCAGCGATCTCTCTCTCTAATGACTTAAGTTTTGCCGTATTTACAAAAATAGTTTGACACATCTTATGTAAATGTGTAGAATCAGCCGATAATAAATCTAATTCATTAGTATCTGGTAAAACAGATGAACTCAATTCATCTAATGCTCCCATTACAGCTCCCATTTGTCGCTTTCTTATACCATCTAATTTACCTTCCCTTTTTGCCCGATCCATAAGCTCTTGTATTTTTGCTATGCAATTACTTAAAACCATTTGCACTTCACTTCCTTCTACACCTACTATTTTATAGAACACAGGTAGAATTTTATTAACAACTACAAATATCTGATGTTCCATAACTCTTCTCAAAAACTCTTCCTTTGCTTCTGGCGATTTTATTCGTGAAGCATAAGCATTTATTCTCTTGGTGAGTTCGGTTATAGCTTCTAAATGCTTTGTTCTAAAATTATTAACATAATCAGCGATGGCACTAATTGTTGTAATATTGGGGATTTTACTTTTTTTTTCTGAAGCTTCACTACGAATATCATTAATAGATTCAATCTTAGAATTTGATTTTCTAACCTTCTCAACCTGCGTCATCTTATGCGTCATCACTCTTTAACTTCTATAGATTCCTTTAATTCCTTTTTGATATCATTTTCTTGATTATTAATTATCTCTAATATCTCATCCATGCTCATTTCTTTTACATTAATACCCAAATCCTCATAAATCTCTTCCTCAATTTGTTTAAGATCAACTTGCAATTCTTTATTGAGGGTTGTAGATTCAATTTCCCTAACAATTACTCCAACGATTAGATTTATCATTTTGGTTTGGTATATTTGTGGTTTAGTCATAAGTTGTGTTTGTTGTTGATCAATTGTTTTTTGTAAAATATCTACAGACCTTTGCAATCGAGCTATTCTTGTCTGATATTTTTCTTCATAATCTTCTTGCATTTTATCCATTTCTTCATCTTTTTCCTTTAAGATTTGTTCAGATTTCTCCCATAGTTTCTTAGCAATATCTTTTGATTTACCAATTAAACCAAAATCTAATAATGTAATCTCTCCTCTAATCTCTTGAATTTGTCCTTTTTTTGCTTTTTTTATACCCTCACTATTAGGAAGTATAAGATCACCACATACAATATGGTCGCCTCCTAATAAGCATGAATTAACTGGTATTTCTTGTCCAGTCATAGATTTGGTAACTAAAAGTAAAATATTATTATTTATTAATGGCACTTTAATAGCCATAGAAAAAATATCTGGCACAATCGCAGTTATACATCGAGGATTCTTTACGAATGGTTCTAAAACCTCCGGAAATTCGCCTGTAATTAAAGCTTCAATTTTAGTTCCTATTATTTTATTCTTTCCCATTTACTTTTTTCCTCCACTATTTATTCTGTAATTTTATTAACTTCATTCCAAAAATCTCTATTAGCAATTACATTTTGAGTTAAAGACATCTCAATCTTACTTTTAAGAGCTTTTTCTTGAAAATCCTTTAATCTTTCATAAGCTTTCATTTCTTCGCTAGTATAAATTTGATAAACCTTTTCTACAAGTAATTCAAAGGCTCTCGTATTTGATAATAAATTTTTTTTAGTTTTACCCTGAACTTTCAATTCTTCTAATAAAATCTCCTTTAACCTGTAAAATTTAAAAATGGTTAGTTCAGCTTCATTTGAAAAAACTAATTTTTTAGGTAGATTTGATGTTTTAGCCATAATTGAATAAAATCAATTTTTCATTTTCATATGATATTATTAAATCAATTATTATATTAAATTCATCTATATATTCAAGATTTAGGTATTGGTTAATAATTAAAAAATTTAATTTTAGAAATTCATATGAAATCAGCAAAACATAAAAATTTAAATAGATACTAGTTATAATATTTCATAAATTAATTTGAATATTCATTTTATTTTGAATAAAAAACTAAATTTTATGGATTTGGATGATTTATGGGTAATAAAAAATTAAGACCTCAAGATGCTGGAAGAATTGTAGGAAGAGTCGCCTCATTAGTCCTCGAAAAAGATATTTCTTTTGAAGATGCATTTAATTACTATATGAAAAATGACCGAACAAAAACTATGGAGAAATATGATATTGGTAGTGAAAAAACCGATATCATTACTAAAGCTGAAGAACGAATCGCAAATTTAACCAATAAATTAAGTGTTAAAACTCAAGAAAAGACAAAGAAATCTAAGAAAACTACAGCTAAGGATTCAGAGAAGTCTGGAAAACCGGATATGAGTAAATTAGCTAAAATCCGCTCTGTTAGATTAAAAAGAGGGGGTGTAGATTTCATTGAAACTGAAGATGGACAACAATACATTAAGAAACAACAAAATAATACTAAAGCAGGATTATTCTGTGAAGAAGGTAGCCACGCTGAAGTTATAGATGAAGACGATGGAAGTGCTGGCTGTTTTTATGATGATTAACCAACTTCAAATAAAATCATAGGTTGTGAGGATGACACAAACAAAGCAAAAGGAAAGAGAGAAGGAAAAATGGTATTCCATTGATTTTAGGAAGGGAAAAGTAAAAGAGAAATTCTTAAAAGAAAAAGGGCAATTTCGCGTTCTTTTAGGTAATGTCATGGGTTCAAGAGACCAAAAAGTTAATTTCTTTTACAGTATCTTTACTATTTTTGCAATTATTGGCACTTTTATAGCATATTATTATAATATCTTTGATAATGTTTCTGCTTTTATCATAAGTTCAGGATTAGTAATAATCCGTGTAATTGCCTTTATAGTAGATAAATTATCCAATGAAGATGTTAAGGAAATTTTAAGAGCCGAGAAGAAAGATCCAAAACTCGCTGTTATTATTTTTATTGTCGAATATGCCGTATTTACATGGGCTTTCATAATGATGTTTAATCTTGTTTATGACTTCCGCATGTGGAATTCAATAGGATTAACAAACAAATGGATTTACGAGATAAGTATCTCAATTAACTCTATTTTTGCTTCCATGATGCTTATTGGAATACTACTTATTTACAAACATAGAGAGAATTTTCAAAAACAAAGACAAAAAGGACAATTATCCTTTGCAATTTGGTATGTCTTTTTCTTCATTGTAATCCCTGCGATATTAATTGCAGTATTAATCCCAACTTTTATTCAAGTTGATACACTTATCCATGATGGAGTAATTTCTAATGCGGAATATTCTGGTGAAAGAGTTCATTTCTACGGACAGGGAATTGAAGATTGGTTTGGATACACATTTTATATCTTTTTCCAAGCCCCTTTGCCCGCTTTTATGATAGCGATCATGGGGTTTGGAGCGATAGCAGTCATTCTCGCACAAAACCAAGCTCAAATCGGGAGAAATGTTGCAGGCGTAGCGGTAGGAATCATCGCAATTATTCCTATGTTAATAGTATTAACAGCAATCTCTGGTTCTATTCCACCACCACAAGAATTAATTGACGTGATTGGACTTAGCAGACCTGTAGCTTCTTTTATTTACGGAATGGGGCTGATTCTAACATATGTAATTGCTATATCCGTTATGGGAGTATTTATTGCCAGTAGCCGAGCCTTAACTTCAGATTGGGCATAAATCTCTTTTTACTATCTATTTTTATTTTTAAATTTTACATCCTCAATTAATATGATTTTACCATTACATTTTATTTTAAGATTTTAAAACTTAATTTTAAAATTACTTTTAAGTTTCGAGATTAAGAAAATATTTTAATGCTTTTTATCTTAATTTAATTTAATCAATCTAGCAAATCAATCTTTTATCATTTCATATGAAACTTAAAGAAATAAAAACGCGTTTATCAGCAAATAAAAGACAAGTCTATGTTATTTCATTATCCGGTTTATTTATGATTCTCTTTTTAGTATTTATTCCTATTTTTATCGTCAATTTAGTTATCGGAATTTTATATTTAATAATAGCTGTAAGTTATTATAAGGGAAAAGAGAAAAGTGAAGCAAGACATAGGAGATTAACTTTATTATTCATAACCATAATTGGAATAAGTTATATTACAATGTTCCTTACGGTTATCACGAAACCAGATGAACAAATTACGATTCATGATGGGAGGATTGAATATGAATATAATGGTTATCTTTTTGATGGGGAATCTTGGTATTTTGATAAAGACCTCAGAAATGCGAATGGACAAGTAGAGCCAAGAGGGGAAGTCCGATTTCCCGTAAAAGCTTCATTATATCATAAATTATCTTCAAGTGAGAGAAGTGATAATGATTTTTATAAATTTCATATTAAGACTAATATTAAATTTCAGGATTTTCAATTAAATGTGGTGGTTTATGGAAGCGATGATACTGATTGGACAACAAAAACAGAATTATTTAATTTTGATATCTATGTTAATGAGAGTGCATGGTGGGAAGGAGATGATATTACTTGGCGTTATGATTCAAATGACGCTGAGGGAGATCAATGCGATGGGAATGAAGATTATGCGTATTATTATTTTGTTTTTACAGCAGACGTAGATGAAGATCAGGATTTAGATTTCGTCTTAACATGGACTTGGATAGAGATTGTAAGCGATGTATCTGGAGGTGAATGGGGTTATACTGAAATTGAAGATCCATCTTTATCAGATTTGATGGCGAGTTTTTTTACAAGAGCAGGGGGATTATATATACTGATTACATTTATGTTTGCGATCATTATCGTATTTACAGTATCATTTCTTCTATTCTTTGCTACTGGGAAATTGCACAGATTACCAGATTTATTGATTATGCTCACTATAATTGGAGTTATAATTTTAATGGTTTTGCTGGTATATTCCGAAGATTTCTTTATTATTAAAGAACTCTTGGCAATTATCAATATTTTTCCAGATTTCTTCGGAATTTGGGAAGCAATGAAAGTATTAATTCGGATTCTTGGAATGATTGTCGCGGGTTTCCTCTGGACATATACAATTGGAAATGCACTACTTTTATGTTGGGGCATGATGTTTTTGTTAAAAAAATATCTGGGACAATATGCTGAATCATTTATTATAGACCTTAATCAATAAAAATCGGTGTAATATGGAAAAAGAAGAAAATACAACTCTTCAGAAAATCAAAACGGCTCTTTCTGATCTTTACATAAAAGGCGATAAAGAGAGAAGAAGCAGAGGAGATGATTTAGGAATTTTCTTTTATATAACCTGCTGGTTTTTTATCATACTTCTTTTCACATTTTCCGAAGATACCTATCTAATTTCAATGAATCTTTTTTATCTCGCTTTTGATTTTCTTAGTATCTTATTCATAGCTCTCTATTTATTTGAAAAAAAAAGCGATAAGAGAGAATTAATATATATTGTAATTATTATTTCTCTGATTGTTGTAGCTTCATTATTATTTCTCGTAAGAAGTATTTACCCTACTTATTTCCAAGCATATGAATTATTATATATGATTTTTTTTTATGGAATTATTATTTTAGCATTTTTAATTATCATAGCACTTATATATAATATAGTAAATAAAGATTATCTGGAATTTGAAAAGGAAAAAGAAACCCTTTTTAGATTCTACAAATTTACAGACTTTATTTATATGTTTCTATTCATAATTTCACTTTTCCTAATATATTCGCTAATTAATTATCTTATAGCTCCATTAATGCAAAATGCATTTTTATCTGGAGATTTTGCTAATGAATTATTTTCATTATTACGAGTGCCTACAACTGAGGAGCTTGTTTTTAGAGGAATGGGGATATTTATAATTGTATTCATTCTAAGCGGAGTTTTCAATTCTAATAGAAATGGGAAAAACTATGAAAGGAATGAAACAATAATATGGTGGATGGCAATTATCCTTACGAGTATAATGTTTGGGTTATATCATTTTCCCAAATTCTATAATCCCGCGACATTTCCCTATTTTTATTTAAATTTATCAGGACATCAGATAAAAATCCATATTTTTTTCCCAATATTCTTTCTAACATTATTAGGAATAATGCTTGGCGTAGCTCGTATGCGATACGGTATTTTCGCCAGTATTATGCTTCATATAATCAACAACTATTACGCCACAGCCATCATATATTTTATTCTAACAATAGGGTGAGAGATAAATGAATTTAAAAAAGTTTAAAGAAAAATATTTTATGTTTTTATATATCTGCTATATTATATCTACAGGCTCTTTCTTTTTAGGGATGGTTATTGAATCAATGAAAGATATTGATTTCTATTACTTAATATATGCAATTCCCTTTGTTTATATTATCTTGAACAATATAGATTTAGAAGATAAAGAAGTTTTAGATGAATATTTATTCTTAACTATCTCTGCTATACTCTTTGGGTTATTTTTTAGTGATATTAATGATTTTGGAAAGTATTTATCAAATTTGAATTTATGGGCATATTTTTTTATAATGTCGATATACATTCTTATATTAGGTTTGATTAATAATATAATAAAAAATATAGTTAGGAAGGTGGATTAGATGGAAGTTTCGATATTAATCTTAGATGCTATTCTATTAATATTTCCAGCAATTTTTATCATATTTAGAACTGAAGATATTAAAATGAACGAATCTCTCTATAAAGGTATTAAATATTATTTAGTGATAATTACAGGATTCTTTATCAGTCATGTTGTTATAGGCGTATATTTTAAATTGATATTTTCAACGGGCACAGTTTATTTAATTATCCTACTAATTTTGACATCTGTATTTCTGCTTTTTAAGATAGAATTTGAGGATTTTGAAAGAAGATTTTATTTATTATTTATAATCTTGTATTTGGTTGCTTTATTTTTTATTGCATATTCAATCTTTTTCCCTACGCAAGAATATGAATTAACTTTTAATAATAATGATTCTTTTTCTGTTTTATTCGTTTTAATTCTTGCTACTGCAATTCCATTAGGGATTCTATTTTTTACGCATAGAAAATTATTAAAAAAAGCCGTTAGATATGAAATCTCTACTGATGAATTGAAAAAAATTACTTTATATTTTGCCATAGTGATAATTATATTTTTAATTCTTGGAATTATTAGCTTTAGCATTACATATGATTTAACTACTTTTAGTGGGGAGGGATTTTTTGATAATGATGTTGCGGATAAAACCAATGCAGTATTTAACTCAATTCTAAATGATCCATTGTTCATATTTACTGCAATTCTAACAATGTTGGGAGCATTAGCGACAGTATTAGGGAGAGCGGAATATACACTAATAGGCAATTTTATTATGGCTTTCTTACCAATGTTTTTATGGCTAAACATTTGGTTTGGAGATACCCCTGAACCTATTGTTGATCTATTTGTAGGATTTGAGTTTTTTGCTAAGGTTTTTCATGTAGTAATAGGAACAATGATGATCGTCATAATTCTAAGTGCTTGGAGGCTCTTCACCGGAGTAGTAGCTTTCAAATAAGGGAGGTATTAAAATGCCCGCAGAACTACGATTGCCATCCGACTATGAAGCAGAGGTCGTCTTAAATTGGAAGCAATTAATAGTTTTTATATTCTTCCTAAGTTTTGTATTTGTTTATATTTTTTCCTATATCGCGGATAAATGGTTTTCACTAAATAATACATTCTCCGATTTTCATATTATTGTTGGGTTAATAGTTGATATTATCATGAGTGATTGGCAATTATTATTAGCTGTGGCTGGAATAATCCTTATAACACTCGGTTGGTATTTAATTCAATTCTTCTCAGTATTAATAATCCATTCAAAAGTTAAAATAGGACTTAAAATAAAGAAAAAAAGGTCTTTCTTAGTGCGTTATGCTATTGGAGAATATTTCTTTTCTTTATTAATAGCTTATATGATTTTTAGCTATAACTTTACAGAACCGATGCTCTGGTTTTCAGCCATATTCGTCTTTGCATTATTCTACTCAATTACTGTTGGTTTATATTCATTATGGGAGAAAAGAGAAAAAAATCCTGAAAAATTGATGAAAAAAATAAAAGAAGTAATACCTAAAGAAGAAGAACGTGATCCTGAACTTAAAAATAAAAGTATTTTGATTTTAAGTTTAGTTGTCATATTCTTGCTCTCTTTAGTTGTATTATGGGAAGCTTATGTAGGAATTTGGGATTTAATTCATTCTGATTTAGTAATTACGATATATTTCTATTTTGCGATTAATATAACAATCCTCTGGTGGTTTTGGCGATTTATTGGAGTAATACTAACATATATTACTAATTATTTTGTTAAGGAAATAGTAAGAAAAAAAGTAAATAAACTACGATTTGTAATATTTGTTTTCATTGTTTCGATGCTCCTTTATCGGTTGCTACCCTACTATGCATTAAAATTAGATTTAACTCAATTCCAAATTCAAATGATCGCATTTTTCCTCTCAATATTAACATCTATTCTATCAATGTATTTAACTAGGAAGTTTTTTAGGATTTCACCATAATAAACTTAAATATAATACTTTCATATCTTTATATTAAATTTAAAGGATTTATGATATAATATGAAATTTAAAAGTCAAAAAGGTAAGGTGAAAGAGTTTTGGTAAAATTCAAAAGTGAAAAAGGCAAAGGAGTTAAAGGAGCTTTTCATAAAGCAAAGGAATGGTGGGCTAAGATGCAAGCCATTAAGACCGAATCCAATTTTACGGCTAATGTAGGAGATAATGAAGAAGTGGAATTCATTGGATGTCCTACATATACTAATATTAAGACTGGACATACTACCGTAGATACTGCTAATTGTAAGAGTGTTGTAAAAAAACAGAAAGAGCAAGTTTTTACCGGAGTTCCCCAATTCTCTCCAAATCGGCAACTAAGACCTCAAGACTTTCGAGAAATAAATGAAGACTAAGTAGAATCATGCCAGAAAACTTCTCAAATTTATTTCAGTTAGAATCAATTTTCAAAAAGCAGTTAGCTATCTATCTACTCTTCTCAAAATCAGAGCAACTATCTATTCCTATTGATTTAATAGAAGAGGGAGAAGAATTTAAATTTATAATCCAATGCGAAAATATACTCCGAAATCGAGAAGAAGTAGCAGGGAAAAATAGAGTTTCCATTCATTTTGATTATTATTTTATTATAGATAAAAAGCAAATAGATTTTATTTCCCTATATTATATGCTTTACAATAAATACATGAATTTCGTTATCATGTATTACCCAAACTATATTGAAACATCCATAATTCCTGAAATATTGGATAAAATAAAGAATTCAGAGAAACTTAAGGGAGCAATGCAGGGATTAATGATATATGATGAAAATGAAAATAATAGTAAATTCTCTCAATTCGAGAATAGCTTACGAGAAGAGATAAAAAAGCTTGGAACAGAAATCGAATTCTCTGTTAAATATGGGGAAGATCAATCTGATCTGCTTCCAAAAAACGAGACACTCTTAAAAATCTTAGAGAAGGAATTTAAAACTACAGGAGAATATGATTTAGATTTAGAAAAACATTATGGAGAAGATAAGATTCAATTATTTGAAATGTATTATAAACAATACCTAACAGATAATTTATTATATTATCTTAATAAAGATACCAAAAATTTTAACTTATTATCTCTAATAAATCCTGAAAAACCGCCTTTTTTAATACAAAATAATAAATTTATTTTCAATATCTTATTTAAAGATTCAAATAAAACTTGGATAGGACAGTTTTTTCCCTATATATTCATTGAAAATAAAAAATCTTATAATTCCTATAAAGATATTATAAAAAACTTAATATTGACTTTTGGTTCAAGCAAGAGGGTGCATACTCCATTTAGTATTAAAAATGAAGATGCCTTTAGTTTTAAGAATTTTACAGAATCAGAGAAATTAATATTGTATAAAACACCAGTAGGAAAAGCAAAATCCAGAGCAGAGTTCTCATATGATAGATATGTGGATAATTATTTAAAGGGGACATTAACACCAGAAGAGAAAAAATTTAATAAAGATATCCTCGATATTCTTAAAACCTTCCCATATTTCAGATTTAATGGAGATACTTTTGCTATTATTTCTCTGGAGATAATGACTGCTAAATCCATCCATAAAATAACCATAAGGGGCATGATTTTTAATACTTCAACAGAAAAAGAATCAGAGTGCCTTATTCATTATAAAAATGCCTATGAATTAGAACAAATCTCCACTATAAAAGAGAGATTAAGAAAATTAGCGTTCATGTATAATAAACTTTTTAATTTTTATCCGTATCACCCATTCTTTTTCAATAGAAAAAATATTTATTCAACCTTATATACTGCAAATGCTTTAGGTCTTTCCATCGAGAAATCCTATAATAAAAATCTCATAGAATTGTATCAAATTCACACAATATTAGATAAATTATGGGATACTTATGAAGTCGATAAAAAGGAAAATATCATTCAATATAAAGATGAAGTCGAGAAAGAGCTATTAGAAAGGATAACTAAAGTCTATAAAGATCAATTATATTTATGGATGATTATCTATATTGAGAAATATTATTATTATCGAGGTATGGAGCAAGAGGCAAAAAATTATAATAATAAAAGGAAGTGGAATTTTACCAAGAATTTTGATGATTTCATATTGAAAGTAGAATCTCGCTTGAATCAAGAGACTTCTGGCGAAATAAAGCATAAAATTATGGCAAAAGCAAGAAATACACCAAGCAAATTTTCTTTTATTCCTATTACGGATGGGCTTTATTATTTATGTCTTTTTTCTTCAAAGCAAAACCAATTAAAAATTATTAAACTTAATTGCATCTCCTTTTTTCCTTATGAATTAATTTATTTTCAAAAATTCTTGCAGAAAATAGGAATATCTGTTAAAAAAATAATAGAATTTAAAGTTCCAAAAAATTTCTGCAAAGGAATTCTTATCAATAATATATCACAGCAAGATTTTGAAAAAATTACAACTAAATTTATGGGAACATCTTATAATGAACACTTTTACGATGATTTACTAATGGCTCATGATTTTTCAAAGATGGAGGAGTTTCAAGAAAAATTGGAAAAAGGAGAAATCCCCTAATCCCCTAATCTTTTGGGGAGCATAGATGCCAAAAACCTTTAAACATATCGTGTCCATATAATTTAAAATAAAATCCAGCATATAGGGTTTGTATCTTACCTCTTATGATCATTGTTTTTTTACAATTCTCGAATTTATTTACTTCTTTTACAAAACGCGGGGTATGACCTCCCATTGACATTACATAACCTTCCATAGTTTTAAAGTTAGAGCTTGGATCATAACCTCTTGGATTATCTGGAGATTTAAGTTCATTAATCCAATGGGTTAAACCTAAAGTTGAAATGAGCTTGTATTCAACCGGATTTTCAAGCTTAACTTTATCATTTCTTATGATATTATCATAGATATAAGTAGCTCTATATTGTAGTAAATGAATGAACTCATGATGCAAGAGCTGATCCAAAAATAGTTCAAAATCATCTTTAAAATAATAGACAAGAAATAAGTTTAAAGGATGGGTTTGTATTGTATAGATTACCTTTCCCTTTCCCTTCTTCACGCAAACCCCATCATAAAATTGATTCTCAGGCATAAAATCCCAATCTATATATTTAAAGACAGTAAAATTAATTGTTGGCAAATTTAATGAATTCTGAACTAAGTCTGCCTTTTTAATAGATGGTGGAATTTTCTTCTCTGTAAGCAAGCGAGGATAATATTTTTTTATCACGGCATTAAGCCTACTATTCATATATGCTTTAATCTCTTCTTTAATATTGGTTCTACTCATAAAGAAAGGTTCATATCTATCACCCTGTAATAATTTTTGACCTCCCAAAATAATTAATCGCAATTTGCTTATAAAAGAAACTATGGGGCGATTATTCTTACTCCCTATAAAGTCGCTAAATTTTCCTTCAGGGAATTTATAATTCACAATAGTTCTTTGAGTTGGAACACCGATAATTTTTAATTCTAATGGGTGTTCAATTACTTCTAATTTAACCTGAAAATCTCGATAATACTCTGTGAGAAATGGTTTAAATGAATTATATTCATTATTATATATTTTCTCCAAAAGAGCCTCCAAAACCTTCTTAGCTTCTCCTTTGATATATGGCTCAAACTCTTTCAAAAGCTCATTTATTTCATTAACCTGAAAATCAAAAATAATGAGATCGGGAAAATGGGAATTTCCATTACGCTTACCAAAGTCTAAATATTGAGAATACCACATTTGCAAAAGAACATTTTTATCATTCTCTTTTACATATAATCTTCGATTAGTCTCCTTTATTTTAGAAATATAATTTTTAATAACTTCAATAATATTTTCTTTTAAGCCTAAATCTTTAATTAATTCTAAAAGTTCATCATCAGAGTAATTTAAATGGGCAAAAAATAAAAGCCTCTGCTTTAATTGATTGAAAAATTCATAATATTCCTCAACAGTTTCTAAAGAAGTGAAATCTATATCTGTGATATTTACCTGATAAGACATATTTTAACGCCAAAGAATTTAATAATATTAATATGATTATTAAAAATTAAAAGATTATAGTTTCATATGAACTCGTAAATACTTATTTTATTAAGGGATTTTTTATGAGCAAAGAAGAAGAAAAAATAGTCAAAGACTTAGGTTCAATTCAAAAGAATATATTTTTTATACTTAAAGAAAAAGGACATCAGATTTTACTGGATTATCTTATTGGTATAAAATGGCAATCCATAAAATTTTCTCAAATAGCAGGAAAATATTATATGCCGGAATATTTTAAGGACTTTATTGAGGCTGAGAAGATGGATGTTTCCCGTTTTGGAATTGCATTAGATACATTTAAAAAATATCTAACTGATCAAGCTGTTAAAAATCTCGATCAAGATTGGTATGCTTTAAATCCACAATTTACTGAATCTCTCTCTAATATCCATTTAGTTTTTAAAGAATACTTCATGGAAAAGCTTAATTATATGAAAATCCATCTCCTTTTTGAATTTCAATATAAAAATGTGAATCAAATTATAAACAATTTATATAGATCACTTCCTCCTAATCTTAAAGCAATTTACCAAAATCTTATTAAAGAAAAAGCAGAAGCCAAGAAAAATCAACCTAAAACAAAAGAAAAACCTAAAGCAGAAATAGTTTTCTATAAATTGAATAAAGATGAGATTCTTGATCCTAACTTTGTGCCTATAAAATTTGAGTTATTATTTGATTGTTTAAATGATATTAAAATACAAGAGATTAGTTATTCGGAGTTAAAAGGAATCCAACAAAAGATGGATGAAAACTTCAATTTTCTCCAATCTCAGTATGAAAAAGAAACTAAACCAGAAGTAAAAAAAAAACTCGAAAATCAATTAAAATCTTTTAAAAAAAATAGAGAAAATTATTATCGCCAAGAATATCGCCTTAAAATTGAACAATTCCGTAAGCAAATTCAGAGGATTATGAGGAAAGTTGAGGTAGAAGCTATAAAATATACAAAGAAAATAATGAAAATTGTATATGATTATGAGCAAAACTTAGTAAGAGAGTATGGTAAAAGAGGAGGGATTTTTGGATAAATCTCTTAATAGAAAACGCATAAAGCTTCTTTTATTCAATATTAATTTAAAAGATTATTTTTTGAAAGTTATCTATAAAAAATATATTAACTTATTAAAATTTAAATTAACTATTAATTATAAATTATAGTATTAAAAACTTAAAATAAAGGTGAAATTAGATTTCTCAAGAAAAAAAAGAAGAGCAAAGACCGAGTGTATTAAAGACACTTATCAAAGATATAGAAAATGAGGATATTTTACTTAGTCTATTTAAAGACGTTAAAGGGAATCCCATAAATAAGATTCTTATCCAGACAACTCAAGATAACTATGATAAAGTTCCAGAAAAGTATTCATTACATATACTATATGAAGCCAGAGTTAAGGAACTCCAAAAAACACTAAAAGACTTAAAAGTAATGAGTGAATCTACAATCCGAGCTGATCTTAAATCGTTAGAACAAAAAGATGAATTAATTTCAATGAAAGACTTACTAGAAAAGACAAAGAAACATAAAGATGATTATTCTGAATTCAATGCTATCTTGAAATCCTTTGATCCGATTTTTGATCAAAAAACCCAAAAATTCATAGAAGATGCTAAAAAGCCTCCTGATCTTAAAAGAAGAATAAGAGCCACAGTCTATATTTTAAAATCAGGCGATAATCAAAAAGCATTAAAATTTCTGTTAGATGAGATACAGAATATAAAAGCAAGTAAAATTACTGCAATACAAGAAGTTCCCGAAGGAGAAATTGTAGCAGAAGGAGAAGTTGAGATTGACAGAATTTCTCGTTGGCGTTTAGATTTGGAAACTTTTGATAATCAAATTCTTAAAAGTGATTCTTTTACAATCTTGGATTTGTATAAAGATATTAAAGAATATTTTAATGCTTGCTATTTAAGAAGATGCCCTAATGCTACTTGCAGAAAACTGATATTAACGCCTAATCCCGATTTAAAAACAATGATAAAAAAGCCAATCTTAAATGAAGAAGAAGCGGATAGACTTAGATTTGGTCAAGAGTTATATTATACTTCGTATGAAGATGCAAAAACAAATAAACAACATCCTTTCTCTCTTGAATCGGATAAATCGAAACAGAACTTCAAAAAAACTTTACGCTCTCTTAAGGAAAAGTATTTTACATGTCCTCATTGTAAAAAAACATTGATAATGAAACAGCGTCTCGATTACATTGATCATGTCCTCTTTTCAGTTTTAGTGGGGGTTGATAGTGGAAGGCAACCCTTATTTGTCGGCTATCCAGTTGCAGTAAAACTTCTTTCCTGCGGGACATGAGACGGCAAATCTACTATTGCTGAACAGATTTTAGGATACTTGGAATGGCGTTATGGAACTCCATATGAGATATATAATATAGATGAAAATACAACAACTACAAAGCTTGCAGGAGGTTTCAGCCCCCTATCTTTCGCCACAGGGAAAAAAGTTATTGAATATGGAATCTTAGCGAAATGCTTACTTAAGAGAGATTTAGAAATTAATGGAGAAGTGGTAGGGCTTGGAGGAAATTTGATGTTTGATGAAATTAATAGAGGTGAATTTGAAGCTTTCTCTTTTATGATGGGATTTTTTGCTTCTCCTTATCGCTTCTTAATCGTAGAAGAAGGTAGAGTTATGGAAAATCCGAACCATCGACCTGATTTAGAAGGATTTCGATTCTTTTTTGAAGGAACAATGAATATCCAAGATGTCGGGAATAATCCTTTATCTATGGCGTTCAAGTCCAGATTCCATTTTGTCAGCGTTAAATACGATAAAACGATGGTTCAGAATATATTAAATCTCTCCTATCAATTAGCTAAATACGAAGTGGATATTTTTGATACAATTTGGGGAAATGTTTCTTCATGGCATAGTAATCAAGATGTTAGGTTTCCCGCCGGAATTCGACATTACGCTAATTTTTTTAAATTTCTACGTAATGGATTATCGAAGATGAATAAGAAGCTCGAAATTGGTCAAACTGGTAAAAATCTAAAGAGTTATCTTGCTGATATCATAAGGTCTGCTATTGTCCTACCAATAATCGACGAAAATCGCAGGGGTATAGTTGATTCCAAAGAAAAATCTACACAGAATATCGCAAGTAGCATTTATGACTTAATTAAAACTCAATTTGATTCCTTCAATAAAGAATTAGATGCATTAGAAACTATTGTTTATTATTAAAATATAAGGGAGATAGCTTTGTCAAGAGTCACCAGAGAAGCATTATTAGGCAATGTAGATGTAAATATTCTAAATTCATTTACTTATCCAGCTAATATTACAATAAATATCTTGAAGAAATTTGAGGAAATGGCAAATCAACTTACTCGATATAAAACTCAATTTTTCACAGAAATTTATGAAGATTTTGTGAAAAAAATGGAAAGTGAATTTGTCTATTATAATAGGCGTGATATTCTGATTCGCAAATTCATTGAAGCTATAAAAACCATTTTTGTTAAGAAAAAATTACCCATTCGGAGTAAGAAATATTCATTTGATTTCCCTGTTATTGAAAAAACATATCGCAAATCAAATATCATAATATTGGCTGAGCAAGCGATAAGAAATTTATCAACAATTACTATTTCAACTGGAAAATCAACTGATCCGATGCTAATTGTGGAGGTTTTTCGAGAGATATTTCAATCTCTTACTCTATCCAATATCGAAGTTGCAGATATCTTTAAGATGCTTAATGATATATTTGAATATAGTTTTAAACTTCTTTCAGAATATTTTATTGAAGATATTTTGCATACGACTCATTTGGATGATGCTATAACTTTCCAGAATAGGACTAAAACAATTTTAGATAATATTAATGAAGGAGCATTAGATACTACAAGACAGATTACTCAATATCTATTAGCTATTATTCAGTTTTTGGGAATACAAAAAAAAGATATAGAATATTTATTTAATGGTAAAAAATTAACAACTGGACAGATAACAGATGCATGGGCATATCCCACGACAATCTTTTTACCGAAGAAGCCAAAATATTTCACAGAATCAGGTGTATTAAAAAGAATAAAAGATGAAATTGAAAACTACTTTAAATCCCACGCTATTACTTTCTCTGTGAGTAAAAACGGTATGGATTTTACGAATATTTCAACAACTACTAAGAGCGATCTTGAATATCAATTACAAATGGCAATTAGCCTGCAATTACCGGTTTCCCAAGTATTAAGGATGCAAGCAATACGCCCTGCCCCTAAATTTACGATTAACCTAAATGATTTCATAAACATAAAAGGAAAAGATGCATTTTCACTTAAATCTATTGATGAGGTATTTAAATCCATCGAAAAACAAGTATTATTATCAATATATATTGAAACTGACAAAACAGGGAAAAAAGTCTATGAGGAAATTCCTATAATGTCGTGTTCTTTCTCAGCCTCTACTATAGAATTTAAGATATTTGACCTCATTGAATATTATCAACAATTAGCATGGGATATTCATAAATTCTTTGCGGAGACTATGGATTTAAAAGCCATTACTCAAAAGAAAAAATATCATGAAAAATGGGATGGTTCTAGAGGCTTTCTTAACATTGACAAAACCATAGAAGCAAGTGTGAATCGAGGGTATATATATCCTATCCAAACTTATCGGAAAAAATTGGTTGAGACTCCTCCAACAATATTCTTAGTCTATGATATCTCCGGCTCAATGGGAGGAGTGCATAAATTAACTCAATTTCTTGTAATTATAGTCTTATCCTTTTTTGAAAAAGATATTAACAAATTCTTCACGGGATATATAACAACTGCTGGTAGAGGTTCGGGATATTCTCATTTATTCCGAAGTGAAACAGAAAATCGCTCAGAGGATTTGAAAAAGAAACAAATGTATGATGTTGGCACACATGGTCAATTTTATATTGTCCAACAAGAATCGCGAAAGCGAATCTCTAATCAAAACTTAGGAGAGGTATCCAATGATTATTATGATTATGATAAAGCAATACGAGATTTCTTAGATTTAGCCGTCTTGGGAGGAGGCACGAATTTTGATGTATATAATTTAGTGCCAAGACATCCTGATATTGATGCTCGCGGATTAAAATATGTATTTTGTGTCACCGATGCAAATTTTACCAATACTCAAGATAAAATAGATTTTGTTAGAGTTTCAAGAGATTTAGTTCAAAGGGATGACGTAAGATTCTTTTTCTTATGGATTATGTGGAGCAAAACGGTAAATGATCATATGAATTATATTGCTACCAATAATGAAGCAAGACATTTTGTCACCAAACAAGCTATCGCAAGAAAAATTGATGAATTAGTAAGAAACCCAAATGGATCGCCTAAATCAGAATCTTCAATTAATTTTCCAGATTTAGAATTTTATTTATTCGTATATGATCACTTCGATAAATGCCATCTAGTATTAGCAGAGAATCTTCAATTTGTAGGCGAAGTTAAAAATATTTTACATAAATTATCCGCACAAGAATTTTTTGTTCAATAAAAAATAATTAATTATATTCGAGAAATGACTGATAAAAAAAAAAATCTAAAATCCTTCTTATTCTTAAATTGTTTTTTTTCAATTTATTTTATTATACTCTCATATATCTCAAAGCAAACCTTATTTGAAAGAATCTATTTCTCGGTAAATATTGGAATTAGTTTTTATTTTATATCTCAACTATTATGGGGCATTGTATTTTATTATTTCTTTTGCTCTAAATGGAATAATTTGAAAATTAAACTAATTACAATAATTATTATGCTTTGTTCTTTTATTGCAGGAATTTTACTCGAATTCTTCTGGATGTATGATAATATTAAATTTTAATCTAATAGTCTCACACTAGTACAAAATTATTTATATTTGAAGATCATATTTCAAATTGATGGAAGAATTTAATCTTGATCTATTATCTCCCGAACAGCAGAAAAAGGCTCAAGAGGAAGCTGATAAAATAATGTTTATGGCAGATTTTAGTAAAACTCTTGAAATAGAATATGAAAATGATAATAAAATTGCTCTCGTTGAGTTAATTACTGAAGCTCCTATTAAATTAGTGATGCAACAATTACTTTTTGAATACATTAAAAATAATTATGAAATGATATTAACAAGAAGAATACTTACTCAAGAAGAAAAAGAGTTATTTAAAAAGTTTCATGAAAACTATGAATCTACAATGGAATATCTTAAATTCCTTATACAACAATATCGAGATGAGCAAGAACAAGAATTAGCGAAAGGGGGTAAATAAATGTCTTTCAAATATATTTATTTAAGGGGAAATCCTCTCTTGATTATTTTCAAAAAATTTCTGGATATTCAAAATATCAATCTTTTTGAGTTCTTTGATAAACAATTTAATAATATTATTGAACAAAATTTTGAAGAATTTATAGAACGCATGGAAAATCAAAACATAAAATTTCCTGAATTCTCTGGCTTGGATATGTATGTAAATAGTCTTAAGAATGATTTTCTGGATTCCAAATTAAAGAATAAAGAATTTAAAGTATCTTAATTCTAGTGAATATTTTTTAAAGCTCAGCTAATTTTATATATTAAAACAACTTATTTATTAATTAACTAATCCTCAACTGAGTAAGATCGAAACAAGCAGATCGAAAATCTCTCTTCTCAGAATAGGAAAATGAGTGAAAAATTTAGTAAAAAGAAGAAGGGAAAAAAGATTTTAACCATTTTCCTAGCATTCTATGGGGAGTGCTAGTCAATAATATAAATATTACTCGTTAGTATTTAAAGCTTTTGGGCGCTAGAATGCACAAGATTTTAAATTTAGCATTTCATATTATAACTCAAAGATTTTATTTTAGATTTTAACCATTTTATAGCATTGGAAATGACTAATTTAGATATTGATAGGTCAGTTAAATTTAGGTATTATTCAAAAATGGAGATAATAGCCAATGAATATGAAGATTTAAATTTTGTCATATCATATGATATTATAAAAATCTTTTTAAAAATCTCTTGAAAAATTAATGGAGTAAAAAAGATGAAGTTAATTGAATTAAAGGATGGATATGTATTGGGAATGTGGGATATTCCCTCTCCTGATAATTGGACAAGAACATATCTCATTATATATAATTTCCCTCTGGATTCAAAACTATATGAAGAAATGATAAACTTAGATGATCCAAAAAGGTATTCTTCTAAGGGGAATCTACAATTCTATGATATGTTTGCCGGAAATATAAAAGATGCTCAACAGAAGCAAAAGAAATACGAGAAAATTCCCGTAGAGATTAGAAACAAAATTAATAATATTTTACAAAACTCAAAAGCCTTTAGCCAATTTGATTTATTTATCAGCAATATTAATGTTGATGAGGAATTGGAAAAAAGAACTACGATTGAAGAATTACGCACTAAAGGAATCCCCCCCATACCTTTAGATGTCAAAGGGCTTGATAAATGGGATTCACTAACCAGAGAACAGAGGCGACATAATAAATTAGTCGAATCCGGTAAGGATGGACTACCTTCTATCCTGAAACAATATCCCGCAATGAAAGGAAAAGAATTTAAACCGGATGGAAGATTACTCAGAATTAAATGGGAGACCTCTGAAAAGCTATTCAGCAATCAAGATAAGATTAAAAATCCAAAATGGATAAAATATGATAAATTATCACAAATCAATACTAATGTAAGTATTCCTTCGCAAGTTAAAGAGTTTATTCCTGTTTCAAGTGCGTTTAGTTCTGCTCGAAATGTATTAAATCATCGGCTAAAAAAAAAGAGCAGGATTCAAGAATCAATATATTATTTAACTGTTGATAATGCATATGCTCCTAATATAATTGATAAGCATGGAAATCCTGCCTATGATCGAACCAAACCTCCTGCACAATTTTCTTGGGATATTACTAAAGAAGAATTTGTTGGTGATATTAATGGGAAACCACCAATAAGACTTCCTGATGATCCTAATGCTAATACTTTTGAGGAAATTCTTTATGCTGAATTTATGCCTCCCTTTGAGCTACTTAAAGCTTATATGCATGATGCTAATGGAAAAATAAAGGAAAAATATAAATATGGATATAATACCTATCTCAGAGGATCGATACATGATTGGGTTGCTATTTTACATCAAACTCCTGCCGATGAAAAGGAATTTACAAAACAACAAATTAAAGTAAATGAATCATTATTAATCGAAAATCCTGATATTTTTTCTGGTGAAGATAAGGTAAAGGATGTAATAGATAGATTCGATGAGTATGTAATTGATGACTTAATCGGCTCAGGAATGGGGCATCTCGCAAATTGGGTAGATTTAAGAGAAGAATGGTATAAGGAAAAAATTAATACAGGGTATAATTTTGCGGATGTTATTACAGATAATAATTTAAAAGAATATTTACAGCATTATAATAAAATAATTATCGCTTTTAATAAAAAGACCGGAGCTAATAAACCCTTACTTAAATCACACCTCCCAAAACCCTCTGACAAAGGGAAGATTGGCGAATGGAATAAGAAGGTTGAAGAGCAAGAACTCTTCATGGTTAGAGAATTGCTTAAGAAAAAGGGCTGGTATTATACAATACCAAATGAAGATTATAGTATGGAGGAAAATTTCCTCGAAAATAAAACAATTCTTGATAGAAGAAAAGAATTTGAGTTTAAATTATTCAGTATTCGTCAAAAATTTGATGAGGATTCAAAGAAACCTACAAATATTTACAAACAAGTTATTTTAAAAGGAGAGTTTGAAGATATTTTAAATAAAGGCGATATAGATACTCTAATTAATTATTATAAGCGAATGATTACTGAACCTGAAGGCTATTCCAGACCGGAAACTTATAAAACTTGGTTGGAAGAAATGATCCCTAAAGAAAAGTTGCCAAAAGAAGCAGAGCTTAAGAAGTCATTTCAAGAAAACGCAAGAAAAGAAAAAGATGCTATGCAAAAGGAGGAGCAAGCAATTGAAAAAATAATAAATGAAGTATTTGATATTCTTCAGTTTAAAAGAGCCTTAGATAGAGACGATGTTGAGAGTGCAGTATAATATGGATTTAAAGAATATAGATGTTCTTGAAAAAGATTTGCAAATAGAATTTAAAAAAGAAACTGGCAAAAATGCGATTTGGAGAGGGAAACCAACTAACGCTTATGAAAAATGGAAAGCTAATAGACAGCAAACTTCGATTGAAAACTTAAAGAAAAAAACTCAACAAGAGCAAGATTCCAATCCAACTGAAAATATTTCTTTAGATTCTTTTCTTGATTTTATAAAAAAAACTCCAATAAAGCAAGTTAATCATTGGGATAATTTAAATCTCAAAGAGCCAAAAGAATTAGAAGAATTAAATAAATCTTTTACTGAGATTCCTGAAGAAATAGCGTGGAAAATCTTTATCTCTCATGAGTTATATGGTTTCGATGAAAAGGGCAATAAACATCTAATCAAGAATAAGGAAGAGCTTTCAAAACTTAAAACCTTTGCTATATTAAAAGAAAAGGAAGAAATAACTGAATCTGAAAGCTCAGAAGTATCTGATAAGCAAATTGAACTAATCGCAAAAGAAGTCTTTAAGGAAGATTAATCTCTTTTATTAAATCTTTTAACTTACCTTTTGGAACTATATTATCTTTCCCACATTGATGACATAATCTATATTCAAGTAAATTTACCTTTATTTATACAAATAAATATTCGATTTTTCATAATAATTCAAACTTAATTTTCAAATAAAATTTTAAAATTATGATTTCATATGATATATTTAAATCTTATAAATAAATATTAATCTCTATAAAATCAAAAATAGTGTTGATTATGGTAGAAAAAAGGCGTTCAATAACTAAAAAGGGAATTTATAAAGTAAATACTATTGATGATATTCAAAGAATTCGACAATTCAAGATATATGGAAAAGAAATTCTATTAGGAATAGCTTTTACTTGCGGAATTGTAGTTCTCTTTTTATTTCTGAGTTGTTGTATATCATTAATATCTCATTATATTATACAAGGGCTAATCTTAATAATGCTAATGATACTTTCATTTCTAATGATAAATACGGTATTCTATCATAAGAAATATCCTAATCTTAAGAATCTTGATATCCTTTATTATTTTGGAGCAATAATATTCATTATGATTAATTTTTTAATATCAATCTTGAAAGATACATATGATACAACCATTACTAATACAGATATTATCGTATTTATCTTCAATTTTGCTTTTGCAATAATATTGATTTCATTAGCACTAATAAAATCGTTATTAAATCGAGTAAGATTACAAAAGAAGATAGCCAATATCAAACCCACAATGATATATAAAATTTCGAGCCTCTCCGTTATTGGAATTGGCTTAATCTTTGGATTTGTTGTTATTGATACTATAATTATTTCTTTCGCTGTAAATGGAGAATTAGGAGTAATATATACAGGTGTCACCGTTGGAGAAAGAATTCAGCAAGCATGGAATTGGGGAAATTTTATACTTGTTTTAGGAATACTCGGAGGTTTTATTGCTGGTGTAATACTTATAGAATGGAGATACGATATTCTATTTGATTGGGATGACGACATTATCAAGCCCTATGGAATGGGCTGATGAATTTTTTAAAAATAAATGGCAATGAGTTTTGAAATAAATGACAATGAGTAAAAAAAATTTTGAAATAAATGACAATCACTTTTTTTTACTAATTGTATTCAATTTATCTTTTTAACTGGTAAAACAACATTTGAATGACACAGAAACAACTTTTTAATTTCTTTACATCTTAGTTAAAATGACTAAGATTTTATTAAACATTGAATTATTAGTTATATTAACTAAGAATCAATGATATTGTTTTAAAGGAATATTTATTATGAAATTAGAAGAGAAATTTATAGAAATAAGAGATTCTTTTACTGCTTTTATATGCAAACTTTTATATCCTACAAATAAAATGAAAATTGAAATACCCGCGAATCCACTTTCCAGAATCGATCCCCAAAAGCTTAAAGATATAAATGCATTTATTCAGAAAAATCCAATAGATTTTAATCAATTAATTAGTTTAACCGGAATATATGGGACTTTTCAATTTATTGAGAAATGCTATGGGATCAAATTAAATCAACAAGATTATCTAAAAGTGTTGGTTAATATTATATCTCCATTAAATATAGTAAATGAAGCTACAAAGACAATTTGGAATAATACATTGGATAATTTTAGAGAGATTGCTAATTTTCAATTCCTATTTTTCATTATAGAACGGAAAAAAGAAAAATTATCTTTAAACGCGATAATTATTGATCCTGAAATTAATCTAAAGATAAATATTCTCGATTTTATTCAATATGCTTATTTAAGTAAGACATTATATTTTATATTTAAATTAATAATTAGAGATACTATGTATGCTCTAAAGTCGATGTTAGATATAACAAGCCTTAAGGATGTAAAAATACCACGATTCTCCTCCACTTTATCAGTCGAATATATAAAATTCAGAGACTTAATTAAGTCCTTACAACCAGAAAATAAAAATGCAAAAACATTGATATATAATTTAGCTATGCAATTTAGGAAAGAAAAGAAAAAGGAACTTGAAACTAAGGAAGAAGAAATTGATATTGCAGAAGAAAAAAAGGAATCTGAATGGGAAGAAACCATTGCTCAGGGTGTATCAGATCAAGACGAGAAAGAAAAAGATTATATTAAACCATTGAAATTAGCAGAATTAAAAGATATTATAGATAATTCCTTAAAAAAAATAAATGAATTAATAAAATTAATAGATACTCTTCCAGATAAACCGAATAGAGATTTTACAAAATATAAAGAACTTTTAGATAAGTTAATAAAAGATTTCTCAGAATGGAATAAAAAGATTGATGCTGAATATAAAAATGATCCTAAAAAAACAACTATCCATATTACAACATTGAGAGATGCATTGGAAAGCTTAGAAATGAAAATTATCAAATTAATCTTTGAAACTGAAACGCCTGAAATTCCAACCTCACCTGAAGAAAAGATTGCATTAGGTTTAGAAAAAATAGGTAAAGCAATAAGAACTGCTGAAAAGATAATTCAAGAAAAAGGTTTAACGAAAAGGATACCTATCATCGAAGATATAAGGAAAAAATATAATGATATTAAAAGTCAATTAATTAATATTAAATCTACTAAAAAACTCTCAGAACTTAAGAAAATCATAAATTCTATCAAAACTATTTCTGAGGAAATTAAAATAAATTTTATAAAAGTGAAGTAAATGGCAAAAGAAGATATATTTGATACGTTAGCAGAATTACTCGAAGATGGGGAAAATCTTCTTATTGAGGGTTTAGAAGAGATTACAATCGAGGAAGAGACAAGTTCCATTGATGCTGAAGAGCCACCATCAGAACAACCACCCTCAGAACAACCACCCTCAGAACAACCACCCTCAGAGCAACCACCCTCAGAACAACCACCCTCAGAACAACCACCCTCAGAACAACCACCCTCAGAACAACCACCCTCAGAGCAACCACCCTCAGAGCAACCACCCTCAGAGCAACCACCCTCAGAGCAACCACCCTCAGAACAACCACCCTCAGAACAA
>Ga0180438_10002746_pt1 | contig 27872 bp, 20 predicted proteins | sample SS_ome_12_FD_132455 | JGI IMG/M metagenome (GOLD analysis project Ga0180438, IMG submission 132455) | Hypersaline lake sediment archaeal communities from the Salton Sea, California, USA - SS_3_D_2 metaG | ecosystem: Environmental > Aquatic > Non-marine Saline and Alkaline > Hypersaline >...
CCACGTCCGACCACACCTGGCTCGAGCACGCATCGTCCGAGTACAACCTGAAGGTGATGGTGCCGAGACCGGTCGGGTTGACCAGGCCGCCGATGGTGGCGGTGTCGTGGATGTCCTGGCCCACCGTCACCGGGGTAACGGCGCTGGTGCTGATGGTGGGCTGGGCCTTGCTCACCGTCACCTGCTCATCCTGACAGCCGCTGCTAACCAAGTTGTTAAAGGAGTCACCGGAGTACGTGGCTGTCCAGCGATAGATACCCGCTGCGGTGGTAGCGTAGCCGCCCGTAGTGCTGTAGCTGCCGTTGCCGCTCACCGGCACGCTCTGCGTGAACAGCACCGCGCCGGAGCAAGTGGTATCACCCGGACCGTAAAGGTTGAAGGTAATGCTACCGGTCGGGTTGTTACCATCCGCCAGTGTGGCCGAGTCGTTGAGCGTCACTCCCACCGTACCACTCGCCGGATTTGGCGTGGTGCTGATCGACGGAGTGACGATGCTGATCGCATTATGGAAAGTGGCGCTCGCATTGGTCGGTGTAGTCCCAACCGCAACCGAACAGGTGGCTGTGTTTCCGCTGAACGTGCAGTTGGTGCCGCTGCCTGAAGCGAAGGCATAGCCGCTTACGGATGTTTCGGTGATCTGATACGAACCGGTTGGCAGGCCGAGGAACTGAACACAATTCGTTCCGCTAGCCGGATACTGCGGCAGTGTGATATTGTTAGGGTTGGGGTTGATATTGAATCCCCATTGATCAGGAGACGCTGAGCCGCTGTCAACGACTTTGCAAACCGTGATCGTCGCCAACTCGAGGATCGCGCCAGGATTGATCGAGAGAGTCTTGGAAGGCTGAAGCAAAGTCATTGCCAGGCTCGAGCCAGGATACGATCCAGCGCCATTACCCGCGCCAACACCCGGATCAGCCGGCGATGCGAGGTGACCACCCCATAATACATAAGCGGTCGCGGCTCCAGTGCTGTCGATGCTGACCTGTGTCTCTCTTTGACCAGCGTTGCACGCGCCCTGCCCGCCAACATCGGTATACGAGTTGATGGTGACATTGACGCCGCTAAAGGGCCCGTTGGTTGATGTAACCGAACCTCCTGGATTTGCCGGACGACTTGTATTATAGGGAGCTAGGAAGAGATAGCCACGCCTGGTTCCATTCTCATAGTCCCGGCAAACGGAGAAGGTATAGGGATTACCGCTCGTAGCCAGGCCCCCCACATCTAACCGGAATGGGATTGTCTCCCCTTCCACATAATCGGAATTGCTAGTACCCAGGTTTCCGGTTACCCAATTCCCTGAGGGTTTAGTCTCCCATTGCGCAAGCTTGACGCTATTGGGGAGGGGAGCGTCCGTGAAGGACGTGGTCGCGACACGCCCGGTCTGTTGCCCACTGGCGACCACGCTGTAGGTGGCCACGAACCAGGTGGGCAGATTGAAGGCATCGCCGATGGTGCCATCGTCCGCGACGGGGACCACGACATCTCGCTGCCAGCTTGACCCCCAGTCGTCGTTTACGACGATGCGCACTTGGTCGTCGCCCTGCCAGTTGGCGCCGGTCAGGGTGACCAACTCGCCCGGCGCATAGTCCGCTTTGTCCGAGCTGATCGTCGGCGGATCGCTGGGCAGCGGCTCCTCCGCCACCGGTTCTTCTGGCAGTGGCTCCTCTGCCACCGGTTCTTCTGGCAGCGGCTCCTCTGCCACCGGTTCTTCTGGCAGTGGCTCCTCTGCCACCGGTTCTTCTGGCAGTGGCTCCTCCGCCACCGGTTCTTCTGGCAGTGGCTCCTCCGCCACCGGTTCTTCTGGCAGCGGCTCCTCTGCCACCGGTTCTTCTGGAAGTGGCTCCTCAGTAGGCGGTACCACATCCGCCGGTGGTGCTGGCGTATCCGTCGGCGTCGGCGTATTCGTTGGGGTCTCCGTTGGCGGCGGCGCCTCCTCAGTCGGCGGCAACTCAGCCGTCGGCGTCTCATCCAGCGTTTGCGCGGGTGTCGAGGCGCCGGTCACAGATACCGAAAGCAAGCAACTGAGGGCAAGCAGTATCACCAGGACGACCGACGCCAGGCGGAATGGGAACATGCGCTTCTGTGCGCTGACTCTATGGATGGTCTTCATACTGTATTCCTCCTTTAAATATCAACGTCATACGAAAACCAAGGCTCAACACACTCGAGATGGGCAACAATGAAGGCACCAATGGTCCATAGGCGCTACCTCCTTTCTGGATAAAAGAAAACAAAACATGCCAACCTGAACCAGACCGAGAGCGGTGTAGGTTGGCATGTGTGGACACCAAGCCAAGATACTTCGAAAACTAGCTGCTGATGGGATCGAAGCTGGAGGGGGAACCCAAAAAGTTGTCATGATGCAACTCGTAGTGACCCTTTTCTTTTTTGTACTAGTTTCGTGAGAGGTCACCGTCAGGAGCAGCACGGGTGGTGATCAAAAAGCCCTTTGGCAGACTTTTCCTATTACATTATACATGATTTCGGTGAATAATAGATGAAAACTGGGCAGTTGTTTCATTACAATTTTTTCATCTCAGCCTACCTGGGCGAGCCAGTCCCTTCACCTTCCGACCGACTGGGACATGGATCATCACAATACTATTTTACCACAATTCAGCCTTTTGGGAAGTACTAAAAACGGGTGATTTTTTCTATGGCTTTTGGCTAGTAAGTTGGCGCCTCCGGCTACTAATACTTTGTGCTTTTTTGCGCAATTTAGCCCCTCTCGCATAACTCCCATCGTCGAGCATAGGCCGCTGCCTGGTACGGGTTGAGATGAGAGCCTGCTGGGCTACATTCTCGTCCGTCAAATGACTGAGGCGGCCTACGAAAAATGACAGTCCCTATGAGACCTCGGAGGTCCGGAAGCCCGAATTTTCAGACACTCTCCAGGGGCAGGGTGACTTTGATCTCCGTGCCGTGTCCTGGTTGGGAGTGGATTTCCAGTTTGCCACCGAAGAGTTGGGCCCGCTCCTCGATGCCCATCAGGCCAAAGTTGCCCTGGCTGGCCAGGTCGGTGGGGCTGGGGGGGACAACAAAGCCCACCCCATTATCGCGCACGGCGACAGCCACGCCTTCATCTGTGAACTCGGCGCGCACCCTGATTTCCGAAGCATGGGCGTGCTTGCGCACATTTTGCAGGGCCTCCTGGACGATGCGATAGATGGCCACCTCCAGATCGGGTGCCAGGCCCAGGGGCTGTCCGTCAACTTCCAACTCAGCTTCAAGGGAATCGGTTCTGGCCAGGTCGTTGACCAGCAGTTGCAAGGCCGGCACCAGTCCCAGGTCTTCCAGAGCCAGGGGCCGCAGTTCGCGGCTGAAGTGGCGGACGTTCTGGATGGTCTCAGTGACCATGTGCCGCACATCGGTGAGCTGCGCCCGGGCCTCTGCTGGATCGTCCAAAGAAGTGCGGCACAACTCGATGCGCTGGCCGATGGCGATGAGGGACTGGACGGTGTCATCGTGGAGGTCACGGGCGATGCGCTTGCGCTCCTCTTCTTGGCTGTGGGTAATGGCGGCTACGTAACGCCGCACGCCGGCCCGATAACGCGCTATCTGTTCCACCATGGCGTTAAAGGCCAGACCCAGTTCGCGGATCTCCCTGATGCTGCCCAGACGCACTTGAGCACTGTAATCCCCCCGGGCTACCTGGCGGGTTTGGTATACCAGGTCATTGATCGGCTCGCTGATGCGGCGCACCCCCAGGGAAATCAAAAAGGCTGCCAGCGTCAAGGCAGCTAAAAGCACCAGGGCGACCAGACGCAAATAGGACTTGATAGGAGCCACCACCTCGGCCCACGGCTCCCTGATGACCAGCCCCCAGCCGGTGGCAGGCAGGTTGGCAAAGCCGACCACGGAGCGTTCCTGGCCTGGTTCCTGGGAGACAAAGGCGCCCATCTGCTCTCCGTGCTTGAGGCGGTCAACAGCCCGGCGGTGGCTGAAATCCTGGCCAATGGGGGTCCCTTCTGGATGATAGATGACCCTGCCATTGCGATCCACCAGGTAGGCATAGCCCTCGTCGCCTATCTTGAGGTTGCGGATCTCCTGCCCCAGCCGGCGAGGGGATGAGCTGAACTCGTCCCGGATGATCTCCTGCGGACTTATAAGCTGTTCCTTCAAGTTGAATTTTCCCCTTATGACTCCCCGAAAGGCACCTTCAGTGTCTATGATGGGTACAGCCACGACAATGGCCTCTTCACTGGAGCCCGTCTCCTGGAAAGTGTCAGAGAAGGTGGGTTGCTGCAAGGTCTTGGTATTCTGAAAATAGGGATGAACAGCCAGATTCTGCCCCACCAGCTCTCCATGGGCGGGGTCGGCAATCGTCACCGCCCCGCGTTCATCGAGGACAGCCACGCCGCCGTCAAAGACCTCCAACAAGTCTTGTGACCTTTCAAGGACATTCTTCTGCCGCTGGGCGTCTCCACTCCTCACCTCATCGCTGTTGGCCAGCGCCACCAACAGGTCAGCGTAACCGTGGATGTTGTCTGAGAGACGCTCGGCCGAGACCTTGGCTAACTCTTGGTCGCGGGCTATCAACAGGGATTGCACCACCCACTGATAAGCATAAAACCCTGTACCAACTACCAAGGCCAACACCAGAGCCAAGGGCAGCACCGTCCACACGAGAGCCAGGACGCTGAGCCTTCCCCACATATCCCGGAGTTTGACCAGGGGCGAATTCCATGCCATAAGAGTTTACCCCAAATACGACCGGAAGCTTATAGCCTCAACTCAAACGCACTCAACTGTTACGAGCGCGAGCCAGATCCCGTCGTTACCCATCCCTTGCGCACGGCGTACATAGCCGCTTCGGTACGGGAGACAACCCCAAGTTTGGAAAAGATGTTACTCAGGTGGGCTTGCACGGTGCGGTCACTGATATAGAGTGCCTGGCCAATTTCTTTGTTGGTTTTGCCCGAGGCGACCAGTTGCAGGACTTCCAACTCTCTCTCCGTCAGTCCCTCAAATTCGATGCTGACCTCTGCCAGGACATCGGGCAGCGACTTGCCGCTGGCAAATTGCGTCACCACTTTTCGAGCTATCGTGGGGTCTAGAGCGGATTGTCCAGCATGGGTCGCTCGAATAGCCTTGACTAGCTCCTCCGTCTCGGCCGTCTTCAAAAGATAGCCATTGGCTCCAGCCTGGAGAAGGGCAAAGACATATTCGTCGTCGTCATGGGCTGTCAAAACGAGCACTCCCACCTCGGGACACTCGGCCTTGATACGGCGGGTGGCTTCTACGCCCGAAAGCTTGGGCATGCGCACATCCATCACCACCAGGTCCGGCCGTAATTCTCTGGCCAATCTGATCGCTTCCTCTCCGTCGGCAGCTTCCCCAATCACTTCCAAATCCGGTTGACGCTCCAAAAGCTGACGGGTGCCATGGCGTACTAGGGCATGGTCATCAGCGAGAACCAATCTGATCTTTGCCACGTTTGATCTCCTTCGATCCCACTAACTCTTCCCTGACTCTCTTACGATTATAGCAGGGCATGACCTCTGGCGCATCTGTTGATTGGCCAATCTTTTGAACCTCTCCCGCTAAGCGATTGTGCCTAGCGCGCCTTACCCAAAATTATCGAACCTGAAGCCATGCCCGCGAACGGTGACGATGTACTGATGGTCAGGATCAAGTTCACTCAACCTCTCCCGCAGACGTCTGGCCAGGGCGTCAATAGCTTGCTCCGAGACTCCTTCCTCAACAACAGCGTCAGGCCACACTGCTTGCACCACCTCATCCCGGCTGCACACCCTGCCCTCGTTATCGGAAAGCAGTTCTAGCAGCCGATATTGGGCCAGCGAAAGGGGAGGGTCTAGCTCCTGACCTTTGATCCAGACACTCTTGGCGTCTTTATCCAGGCGCAAGCCGTCCCGCCTCTCCTCAAAGAACAGGGGAACCGTTGCACCAGCATCAACAAAAAATATTTTGAAGGAGAGGGCAACCTGAATCTCGTCCCCGTCCTGCAAGGTGTAAGAGTCTGTCAACTCTTGTCCGTTGACAAAGGTCCCGTTCTTGCTACCCAGATCCTCCAGGATGTGCCGTCCACCCGAACGGCGGATACGAGCGTGGTGACGGGAGACCTGTCGTGAGGGCAGGACAATATTGCAATCCTCCCCTCGCCCGATGATCACATTGTCGCGGTCAATCACCCACCTGGTGCCCACTCCCTGCCCCTCGCGCAGGATGAGCATAGCGGTTTCTTCACCAACCATTGACTATCACCTCCCTGAGACAGCCGATGGGTCTGATTCGGAAGAGAATTCCTCTCTTCTCCCTCACCGATGAGTTTTAAATGAAACTTCCAAAGGCGCCGCTTGACAAGAAACCGACAATAGGTTAAGCTATAAGAGAAGCATAGATCATAAGAGTGCCCAAGCAAAGGAGCCCTCGCTTGGATCAAGCGCTGATGCCAGGAACCGTCCTACGGGACAGATACAAGATCATAGAACTGGTAGGGCAGGGGGGCATGGGAGCCATCTACAAGGCCGAGGACCTACGTCTCGCAGGGAGATACTGCGCTATCAAAGAGGTACGACCTGAGCCCCGAGCCACTCCCTCGATGCTGACCCAGGCACGGGAACAGTTCCACCGCGAGGCCAGCACCCTGGCCAGACTGGACCATCCTAACCTGCCCAAGGTCTCTGACTATTTCTCCGAGGGTGATTGCGACTACCTGGTCATGGATTTTGTGCCTGGCCAGGAGTTGAAAGAGATTGTAGACGAGGCCCGCCGCCAGGGCAGATTCCTCGATGAAGAGGAGGTCCTGACCTGGGCCGATCAACTGTGTCAGGCTCTGGAATACCTTCACGGCCAGGATCCGTCTATTCTGCATCGCGACATCAAACCGTCCAATATCAAGCTTACGCCTGCCGGCACTATCAAGCTGGTAGACTTTGGTCTGGTCAAGCTTCTAGTCCCTGATGATTCCAGAACCATAACCATCCTACAGGGGCGTGGCACGGTACAGTATACGCCCCTGGAGCAATACGGAGGGGATACGGGACATACCGACGTCCGCTCTGATATCTATTCTCTGGGAACCACTCTCTATCATCTTCTCACTGGACAGCCCCCACCCGATGCCAAACAGCGTTTCCTGGAACCGAGCTCCTTGCCTTTGCCCCGCAGTCTTAACCCAGATCTCTCTCTTCAAACGGAGAGGGTGTTGTTGAGAGCCATGGAGATGCATCCTGACCAGAGACCGGCCAGTGCGGCCGAGTTCAGAGCCGAGTTGCGTTCTCAATCATCTATCGCTTCTGGTCTCCTGGCCCTGTCTGCCGCCGACGAGGGAATGTGGGCCGTGGCTCTCAGGGAAAACAGGACACTCATCACCATTGCTCTGACTCTGCTCATCGTCGCCTTGGTAGTGACCCTATTTTCACCCCCGTTGCCAGCAACCTCACCGGTCGCTACCCCGGGTCAGGTCGAAGAAATCGTCTCCCCTTCACCTCCTCCCCGCTAGCATTTCAGTTCATATCCCCCGATCACCTGTCACCGCCGTTGAGGTCAGCGATGGATGGTCAAATTTGCCGTCTATTGGGCAGTCGCCTGCCCCAGCTTTTTCTGGCAGTTTTTACCAAAATAACCCCTATAGGCAGGAGGCTGAAAACCAAAGACATCAGAGGCGCGCCCCAATGTCTGGAGAGACTGAGGAAGAGTCCGGCTCCAGGCCAGCCCAAGCCATAGGCAATATAGCCCACTGTACCACAGATCAGAGCCCACAGGAAAGTCTTAAGCCCCTGGGTCGTAGAGTGGCCCTCATTGCGATGTAGAGCATAACCTGTACCTCCAACCATGAACGTAGCCATCAGGGACAGAAGAAAGGTTCCCACTCCCACTCGCCGTGGGCTGGCATTTCCCTCCACAGGCGTTGTTATTTCAACGGTCGCCTGGGGCGTGGGACTGGGTGTGGATGTAGGAGGTAAAGGTGTGAAGGTAGGCGTAGATGTGACTGTGGGACTAGCGGTGGCGGTGGGCATCAGCGTGGCAATAGTTGCCGGCTCGTCTCCTGCAATCGTCACGATCAGTGTGATGGACTTGAGAGCCGGACTGCTGGTGGCGGTGATTTCCAGTTGGCCCGTCCGTTCTAATTTGATCGCAGCCTCGGCAATTCCATTTTTAGTAACAACCTCCATGCGTGGCAACTCCAAGGTCTCGGCTGGATAGAAGAAACGAAAGACCACCGGGGTTCCATCGGGCACCGGATGGCCGCTCTTGTCCTTGATGATGTTCGTTCGTAACTCCAGGGTATCGCCCACTTTGACGCCGATGGAACCGGGCGTCCCTTCTGTGGTAGGAGTGCCTTCCATCAGCGTATTGACCGGCATGATTTCAATGATTTGATCGGGCTCAGGCTCCATCCGCAAGATCAGATCATAATTGATGCCCTGCACAGTGACCGGGGGCGCTCCTTGTAAGGTGAACTCACGGAAGAGAGCGCGCACCGAGGCATCAATGAAAGCTGGCACTTTGCTGTAGATACCGTAATAGGCTGTCAGCTTGCTGATCTCAGTGGTATCCAGATAATAGGGTGCGTTGTAAGCCAGGACCACGATTTTCTTGTTGCGCAAACTATCGGAGAGCTGCTTCAGAAAGAGCTTGACGGCGTCGGAATCGGGGTAGTCGTCGAGGTTGACGTCCAGCATGGCAAAGATGATCCAGTCAGCTTCCTGAATGAGAGGGGCGATATCTGCGGTAGAACCTTCCGTGCCTGTGGTGCTCAGATAACCTTTCAATTGACTGAAAGCCAGGCTCCTTATTTGAATTGGCTCTATCTGCCCGCTGGCCTCCGGTCCATAAAGCCGCAAGATTGTCTTTTCCAGAGCATCTGGTTCGATCAAGTAGAAAGGCGGACAATCGTAGCAATCCTGAGCCTGGCGGTCATCGGTGAAAATCAGGATCTTTTCTCCGAGAAGAGGAGGGCTGGGCAGTCTATCGGCCAATTCCTCCGGCCCCGGGTAGATCAGGGTGACAGCGCCTTCGGCTATCTGGGACACCTGATCGTACCCCTGTCCAATGTTCTCGTCCGACTGTTCCACGTCAACCTGAACCTCTTCCAGCGAGAACTCGGGATAGAGCCGATACTTAAGGCGCAGGATGCGCGTCAGGGATTGGTCTACCTGGGCCTGGAATTTGGAGTCGCTCACGTACTTATCGCGGAAGAATCCGAGGGTAGATTTGATATTCTCGAACTGGTCAGCCCAGACATCGGTGAGAGCGAACTGAGAAAGCACCAGCAGGTCGTTGCCGGCCAGGAACGCCTCCTGGGCCACGCGTTTGTGAGGGAAGCTCTGCAACTGGGGGTCGTAGTACTTGCGCACAGCCGGCACCCCCAGAGCATCGGTGACCATGACGCCGCCGGCCTTTCGCCAGGGTTCGAATTCGGGCAGGCTCAGGATGGCTTGCAATTCGGCAGCGAAACTAATAGGGGGTGTAAGCTGGCGGATGTTGCCTTGGAAACCCCTGTAACGGATATGAGACGACATCATGGCCTCAGTGATGGCCACAGGCTCAGCCCCATTCAGGGCAGTGACTGTAAAAAATGGAGCCAGTTCTATTTTGCGCAACTCTTGAAGGGATTTTGGTACGGTGGATACTTCTTCATCGGCCCTTCGGTCACTGTCCCCATGGCCAGGAAAGTGCTTGGCTACAGTTGCTACCTGTCCCTCAGAACCCTCGTGCACACCTTCAATGTAGGCCTGGCCCATCTTTCCGACCCAATAGGGGTCACCTCCAAAGATCCGGGTGCCCAGGTCGCCCTTAAGGGTGGGGCGGGGGTTGTTGAGCACATCCAGCGAGGGTCCAAAAAGCATGCTGACGCCGACGGCCGACAGTTCCTTGCCCACAATCTGCCCGATGGCTCGGGCATTAGCCTCATCCCAGGTCGCGCCCAGGGCCATGTTGTTTGGCAAGGCCGTGAAGCCGTTGGTCAGGCGGGTATAGGGGTAGCCATCGCCCTCGTGGTCGAGGGCGATAAGGAGGGGAATGTAAGGAGCAGGTCCTGAGGGCAGGGTCCCGGTCACGGGAACTGCGACGGTTAAAGGTTGATTGCCGGCAGGGATGGTGACCGTCGCCTGCTGTGCGGCTGTGGAAGCAAGCTGCTGCAAGCCATTGGTCAGTCGCGCCACCTGTCGGGGAGTGTCACCTTGGTTGGAAAAGTTGCCATTGCTGGACAGGAGAACCACCCCCCCCACTCGATACTGTACGATAAGTTGAGCGATATCCGAACCAGGGCTAATGTCACTGCCGGCAAAAGTGACCACGAACAACTGACCGACCCGCTCTTCGACCGACATGCGGGCGATGATCTCTTGGACGAACTCATCCTCAGCCTGAGCGGCAACAGGCATAGGCAGGAACGAGAGCATCATAGCTATTATTAGCCCAGTTGACACAAGGACATTGATTCTACTCTCCATAAATATAACACGGCCTCCTAACAACTCGGTGCGACTCCAGCTTCTGCTACGTATACGATTATAACATCAATCTGATGACAACGCAACATGGCTTGTCTTAGCCCTACTCTTGTGATATACTGATAAGTAGCTGGTTGCTGGCTGCCAGCGTTAGAAGAATCTGGAGCACACAATGGCTGTTGGATACGCTTCGGGAAAAGCGATTCTCTTTGGCGAGCACGCCGTGGTCTATGGGCAGCCGGCCATCGCCGTGCCCGTCACTCAGGTGCAGGCCCGGGCTGAGGTCAAGGATGTTGGGCGAGGGCAAGGCATCACCATCGTGGCCAGGGACCTGGGGCGGACCTACAAATTGAGCGAGGCCCCGCCCGATGATGCCTTGCGGACCATCGTCGTCAGCACTTTGGAACGCGTCAGGGTAGGGCAGGAAAAGGACCTGGCCATCACCGTCAGTTCCACCATCCCTGTGGCGAGGGGACTGGGCAGCGGGGCGGCGGTTTCTACGGCCATTGTCAGGGCTTTGCTGGAGCACTTTGACAAGTGGCTGGACTCCCGGGCCATCTCCGACCTGGTCTTTGAGACGGAAAAGATCCACCACGGCAACCCCAGCGGCATTGATAACACTGTCATCGCTTTCGAGAAGCCAGTCTATTTCGTCAAAGAGGGGCCGATGGAGATCTTTTGGGTTCAGCGCTCCTTCCTGCTGGTCATTGCCGATACAGGTGTGCAGAGCTCCACCAAGGTGGCCGTGGAGGACGTGCGCCGGGCCTGGGAGAAGGAACCAATAAGGTACGAGGGCCTCTTTGAAGACATTGGCACCATCGCCGAGATGGGCCGGCAGGCCATCGAGCAAGGGGACATGGAGACCATGGGCCGCTTGATGACTGAGAACCAGCGCCTGCTGCGGCTGCTCAAGGTTTCCTCGCCAGAGTTGGAGGGGCTGATAGGGGCTGCGCAGCAGGGTGGGGCTCTGGGGGCCAAGCTCTCCGGGGCTGGCAGGGGAGGCAACATGATCGCTCTGGTCACACAGGAAACGTGTGGTCAGGTGAGCATGATGCTGCGGCTGGCGGGAGCAAAGGATGTCATTGTGACGGAGGTTGGATAGGGATAAATGAGTTTAAGGTCGCTCATTCCTAAGGTACAAGAGGCCAGCTACCTAGTAACTATCACCAAGGAGGTTGACCCCTACCTGGAGATGGCCCGCGTCATCAACGCCCTCGAGGGCCAGCCCCTGCTTTTCACCAGAGTCAAGAGCTCACCCTACCAGGTCGTCTCTGGCATCTGTTCTGCCAGGGAGTACTTGGCCCTCGACTTGGGCATTGACCAAAGCCAACTCCTTTTCGCCCTGGCCCGGGCCTTGGAGAATCCTGTCGTCCCTCAGATGGTCGAGTCGGCCCCTTGTCAGGAGGTGATCGAGGAGGGGGTGAACCTGAATACCCTGCCTATCCTGACCCACCTGCCTGACGACGGTGGTCCCTACGTCACGGCCGGGGTCGTCGTCGTCAAGGACCCCGACCACGGGCGCAACTTGTGCTTCCATCGTCTGATGCGCATTGGCCCCCGTCAGTTCGCGGCCCGCGTGGTCGAGGGGCGGGGGACTGATATGGCCCTTCGGAAAACGTCAGGTGAGCTGGAGGTTGCGATCTGTCTGGGTAGCTCGATCCCGGTGCTGCTGGCAGCGGCCATGTCGCCCCCCAAAGGGGTGGACGAGCTGAGCATCGCCAACGCCCTGCGGCCCACGCCCTTGGTCAAATGCCGCACCGTGGACCTGGAGGTGCCAGCCGATTCCGAGTTCGTCCTGGAGGGGCGTATCACCCGGCGCACGGTGGCCGAGGGACCTTTCATTGACCTGACCGAGACCTGGGACATTGTGCGGCAGCAGCCGGTCATCGAAATCCATTGTCTCACCCATCGCCGCGCCGCCATCTACCACGCTCTTTTGCCCGGTCGCCTGGAACACAAGCTGCTCATGGGTATGCCCCGCGAGCCGACCGTCTACGCAGCAGTGAGCCAGGTCTGCCAGTGCAAAAATGTCCTCATTACACCTGGAGGCATGTCCTGGCTCCACGCCGTGGTGCAGATCGTCAAGCAGGCTCCCGACGATGGGCGGAAGGCCATTGCCGCCGCCTTCCGAGGCCACACTTCCCTCAAGCACGTCGTGGTGGTGGACGAAGACGTTGACCCCTTCAATCCGACCGAGGTGGAATGGGCCATCGCCACCCGTTTCCAGGCCGACCGCGATCTGATCGTGCTGGAGGATCAGCCTTCCAGCTCTCTTGACCCTTCAGCCACTCACGTCCCCGGCCAAAAGACCCGCACCAGCAAGATGGGATTGGATGCCACCATCCCCTGGCACAAGCCCTCGGACGAGTTGCGCACGAGGGAGGAACGGGAGGGGTTCAAGAAGGTGGGCTATAGGGAAGTAGACATAACTATCTATCGCACTTTTGCCGGAGGAGAGAGTACGAAATAGAGAAGATCGGTGATGAGATGTTCAGTTACCAGACATTTGACATTCTCCTCGAAAAGACGATAATCTTGGAAAATGGCTATAATGTGGCTGGACTCACCCTAAGGATATAATAGACCCTGTCGGCGCTAGAGGGCCTGTTTTAGGAGCAATACATGACACTTACTAAGGAGGTGAGGATGGGCGTTGAGACAATCCATCATGGCAGGGTCACTTGGAGCAACATCGAGAGACCTGGTTTGGAAGACATCCAAGTACTGAAGCGCAACTTTGATTTCCATCCGTTGGATTTGGAGGACTGCCTGAGCAAGATCGAGCGCGCCAAGCTTGATGAGTATGATGATTACCTTTTTATCGTCATGCATTTTCCGATTTTTGATGAGGGCCAGCGTATAAGCCGGGCCAGCGAAGTGGATTTTTTCATCGGGGCTAACTATCTGGTGACGGTACATGAGGGGATCCTCAAGCCTATTTACCAACTCTTCGATGACTGTCAGCATTATGAGCAAACGCGGGCCAAGCACATGGGACGAGGGGCCAGCCGTCTGTTGTATGATGTGATTGATGTTCTGGTGGATTATTGCTTCCCCATTCTGGATAAAGTGGACAAAAACCTCCAGGCCATTGAGGAGGAGATGTTCACGGCGAATATGCGGTACATCGTACAGGAGATATCCATTGTGCGGCGCGACATTATCGCCCTCAGACGAATTATCAAGCCCCAAATCGCTATCGTGGCCAATCTGGAACGAAAGGACAGGCCCTTTATCCGAGAGGATTTGGACGTCTATTTCAGTGACATCGTGGATCACCTCAACAAAGCCTGGGATATTCTGGAAGACTATCGGGAGGTGATTGAGGGATTGAGCGAGACCAGCGATTCGGTATCCTCTTATCGTATTAATGAGGTGATGCGTATTTTGACTGTCATCTCGGTCATCATACTCCCTCTGAGTCTCATCTCCGGCCTCTATGGCATGAACGTGTTCTTGCCGATGGCCCAACATCCCCTGTCTTTCTTCGCTATCCTGGGGCTGATGGCAGTCATTGCCGGGGGGATGCTTCTTTATTTCAAGCGCCGGGGGTGGCTGTGAGAGCTTGCGGTGAGATCCAACGGTTTTTGGGAAGAAAGGCAGAAGAAAGCCTTATTGGACAAGTTGGGCGAAAAGGGCTATAATTGAGGCATGACTAAAGAGAGAAAGGTCTGACGTATGGCAGAGGCGCCCCCTGTACCGCCTTGTGCCGCCTGTATCGCAATAGTGATGCAATAGCGGCGCAACAGTGGTAAATGGATCCCCGGCCATACTTTGTTTTGTATGGATTTGTATGACTTGCGCTAATTCAGCCTGTCCGATAGCCCTTTGTCTATTGGACAGGTGATCACTGGGAGGCTAAATGTTTTGTGATCGTTGTGGGGCTGAAATAAAAGAGGACTTTGCATTGTGCCCCTATTGTGGACATAAAATTGGAGAGGATAGTGATCGCACTCTGAAGAGAGGCCGGGCAGCCATTTTCCCTACCAGAGAGCAACTGTTTCCGCATTGGGTCTGGTTGTTAGGGTTTGGCCTGTTCATCGGCTGCATTTTGATGAGCGTCCTCGGCGTTGGCGTGGCTGGGGTCTATGGAGGCCTCAAGGAGCGGGCGGTTCTGGCTCGTCAGGATGCAGAGGAACACTATAGCAGTGGCCTTGCCCATCTCGAAGAGGGCGATTACAACCTGGCCGAAGCCGAGTTCAAGGAGGCCCTCCGCCTGGCACCGGATTATTGGGAAGCCGCCGATAAACTGCGGGAGGTCCGGGCTCAGGTCGCAGCTATGGCCACACCTACATCAGAGACCAGGAACGAAGCCGTTGACCTTATATACCAGCAGGCCCAGGAGCTTTACAGCCAACAGGACTGGATAGAGACGGTCTTAAAGTTGGAGCAACTGCGAGACCTGGATCCCTATTATGAACGAGAAAATGTAACGGAGATGCTCTTCGCCGGTTATTATAACATGGCTTTGGACCTGGTAGATAAGGGTCGTCTGGAAGAGGCCCTGCGCAGTTTTGATAAGGCTCTGGAGGTGAAACCAGGTGATCCCGAGGTCCTGTTACAGAGAGAACTGGCCTCCTTGTATTTAACCGGCCTGGGCTATTGGGAAGCGGATTGGGTCAGAGCCATTGAGAGCTTTTTAGCCATCTATCAGGTAGATCCAGAGTATAAGGATGTCAGGCAACGCCTGTACGACGCTTATCTGAATCACGGTGACCTCTACGCCAGTGAAGAGGCCTGGTGTCTGGCTGAGGAGAGATACGAACTGGCAACAGCCCTGGATTCTAATGAGGTCGTCATCGCCAAGCGGGATGATGCGGCCTATCGTTGCCAGACCGGTGCTACACCCACACCAGTTATCACCGCTATCGCGACACCGACTGCTACCATCTCTGTTGCTGCTGCCATAACTGCTACAGTTACTCCGACCGTCTCTGTTGCCGATGTGGGCAAGATCACCTTTGCTGCTTACACTGCGGAGGGGAATTACGTCATATCTGTGGTCCGGGCCGATGGGAGTGGCCTGGACCGTGTGGTTGGAGAAGCCAGTCAGCCCGCCTTCAGCCCTGATGGACAAGAGATCGTCTTTCATTCCTGGCGACGGGACAGGTTGGGTCTCCAGGTTGTAGACGTCGGGGGTGGTGAGATGGCCGACGCTATCACGGGCACTCATGTCGAAGACAGTGCCCCTAGCTGGTCGCGGGACGGGACGAAAATCGCCTTTGTTTCCAATAAAGAAGTTGACCGCAAGTGGCGCATTTATGTCAGTTGGCTTTTTACAACGGATAATCCTGTCGAATTGCGTCTGGGGGAATCGCCTGATTGGTCACCAGGGGGCGACAGAATCGTCTATCGGGGGTGCGATGAACGGGGCGATAACTGTGGGCTTTACATCATGGACGAGAACGGTGCCAACCCTACCAGGCTGACCACCGACGCCAGCGATAACGCTCCGGTCTGGTCGCCCGGTGGCAACCAGGTGGCCTTTATGTCTGCCCGGGACGGCAACTGGGAGATCTATGTTGTGGACCTGGCCAACCCCAAGCCCCGGCGGCTGACGACGAACCCAGCCAACGATGGGCTGCCGACCTGGTCGCCTGACGGCCAACGAATCGCTTTCCTATCCGACCGGGGTGGTATCTGGGCCGTTCACCTCATGAACCCTGATGGCAGCGACCAGCAGCAACTCGTCCCTACTGGCGGCACCTACAAAGACTGGCTTAGTGAGCAGATCTCCTGGGCCAGGTAGGACCGGTCTCTTGGCCAGGAGCGACGGCCTAACTGACCTCTGATAGAAAGGAGACGTGTACTGTCAGTCAAGTCGCTCTGACTACAGTATGCAAGGCGACCCATGACTTTGATTGAAGAGATAGTGGCTCGTGAGATACTGGATTCGCGGGGAAACCCTACTGTAGAGGTGGAAGTAACTCTGACCAGTAGGGCGACAGGGAGAGCAGCCTTGCCTTCGGGTGCTTCCACCGGTGTCCATGAGGCTGTTGAGTTGCGTGATGGGGATGAGAGGCGCTATGGGGGCAAGGGCGTGCTCAAGGCAATGGACAATGTCAACACGGTCATCGCCGACGAACTCGTCGGCTGGGATGCTCTGGATCAGGTGGGCATTGACGAGTTCCTGATTGGTCTGGATGGCACACCGAACAAGGGCCGTTTGGGAGCCAACGCTGTCCTGGGTGTCTCCCTGGCGGTGGCCAAGGCGGCTGCCGATGTCCTGGGTCTGCCCCTCTACCGTTACATCGGCGGCGTCTCGGCTCGCACTTTGCCCGTGCCCATGATGAACATCCTCAACGGCGGCAAGCATGCTGTGGGCTCCACTGATCTTCAGGAGTTCATGGTCATGCCCGCAGGAGCTAAAAGTTTTACTGAGGCTCTGCGCTGGGGAACTGAGACCTATCACAGCCTCAAGAAGGTGCTCAAGGACAGGGGCTATAATACCAACGTGGGCGACGAAGGCGGCTTTGCGCCCAGCTTGAGCTCCAACGAAGAGGCGGTAGAGGTCATCGTCGAGGCCATCGAGCAAGCTGGCTACCGGCCTGGCGAAGACATCTACATCGCTTTGGACCCGGCAGCCAGTGAGATTTACGAGGATGGCCAATACCACCTGAAGAAAGAGGGCCGCGTGCTCTCCGGCCAAGAGATGGTAGCCTTCTACGAGGACTGGGTCAGCAAGTACCCTATCATCTCCATTGAGGACGGGCTGGCTGAGGACGATTGGGAGTCCTGGAAGCTGTTGACAACGCGCCTTGGCAACCGGGTGCAGATTGTAGGTGACGACCTGCTGGTGACCAACGTGGAACGGGTGAGGCGAGCTGTCCAGGAGAAAGCAGCCAATTCCTTACTGTGTAAGGTGAACCAGATCGGCACGCTGACCGAGGCTATTGCTGCCGTGGCTATGGCTCAGCGAGCCGGTTGGACGGCAGTTGTCTCCCACCGCAGCGGCGAGACCGAGGACGTTACTATAGCCGACCTGGTGGTTGCTCTCAACACCGGGCAGATCAAAACCGGAGCGCCATGCCGGAGTGACAGGGTGGCCAAGTATAATCAGTTGTTGAGAATTGAGGAGGAGTTGGGAGAGACGGCAGTGTACCCGGGACTGGCGGCGTTTTACAATATAAGCCGCTTCTGACTCGCGTTTTTGTGTCGTGCTCCGTAACAGGAGGCCAGAGATGAGTGTGATGGCAAAAGAACAAATAGAGCAAGTGGAGAAAGAGACTCCCTCACTAGTGCCTGGGTTGAGGATGAGCTACGAGGAATTCCTGGAGTGGTGCGACGAAGATACCTGGGCTGAATGGGTGGATGGGGAGGTGATCGTGCTTTCACCAGCATCAAAACGTCATCAAGAGTTGGCAGGTTTTCTGACTCATGTGCTTAGGGTCTATGTGGAAGCGTACGATTTAGGATGGGTGTGTAGCGCACCCTTCTTGATGAAGCTAGAGCAGGGGCGTGAGCCGGATGTGTTGTTTGTAGCCCGTGAGCATCTGGACCGCCTGAAGAAGAACTACCTGGACGGCCCGGCCGATTTGGTGATCGAAATTGTCTCGCCAGATAGTATTGAGCGCGACCGGGGGACCAAGTTTGTGGAGTATGAAGCAGCAGGGGTGAGGGAATATTGGTTGATTGACCCCCTGCGCGAGAGGGCCGAGTTTTATCAGTTGGACGAGGAGGGATTCTACCGTTCGGTGCTGTCTGATGCGGAAGGGGTGTATCGCTCCAGGGTGGTATCCGGTTTCTGGTTGCGAATGGAATGGCTGTGGCAAGAGCTTTTGCCTAGCCCGGTGTGGGTGGTGGCTGAAATTGCTGGTGTGGACCCGGCTCTGACCGAAGCCTTTGAGCGGGCATTGCGAGGCGAGGGGTGAGAGTAACACGGAATGTGCAGGGCTGAGCCTCTGGGGCGCAGGTGGTGGGGATGAGCGGGCTGAAGAACGAGTTGCTGAAGATGCTAGTGGACGGAACTGAACTCCAGGTCAGTGTTGTCATCCCGGTGTACAACGAGGAGGAAGCCATCGGCGACGACCTCGACACCATCATTGCTACTATGGAGGGCAGTGGTTATACTTACGAGGTAATCGTCATAGACGATGGCTCTACTGACCGGACAGCGGACATCGCCAGGACCAAAGGTATAGGGGTGATCCAACACCCTGTCAATCGGGGGCCGGGCGCGGCGCGGCGGACAGGTATTCTCCAGGCCAGGGGTGAGGTCATCGTCATGACCGACGGTGATGGCACCTATCCCAATCAGGATATCCCCCGCCTGCTGGAATGCCTGCCTGCTTTTGATCAGGTTGTGGGGGCCAGGACCAGCGAACAAGGCTCGTTTCGGTTCCTCCGCGCGCCAGCAAAGTGGTTCATCCGCAAGCTGGCCTGCTATCTCACTGGTATGGACATCCCGGATCTCAACTCGGGGCTGAGGGCTTTTAAGAGGGAAGTGATGCTCAAGTTTCTGTATCTCATACCCGATGGCTTCTCCTGTGTGAGCACTATGACCTTGGCCTTTCTCTGCAATGGATACATCATCAAATATGTGCCCATTGACTATTACAAGCGAGTAGGTCGTTCCAAGTTTCGTCCTATAAACGACACGTACAACTACCTGCTGACAGTTGTTCGTATGGTGATGTACTTCAATCCGTTGAAAGTGTTTCTTCCAATCAGCCTCTTCCTTACGCTAATAGGCACCTACAAGTTAATTCGTGATGTGCTGGTGTACAAGAGTTTGTACATCCCAGGTGTGACTATCATGATCGTGCTGACGGCTATTCAGGTGACAGCCATCGGGTTATTGGCTGACTTGATTGTGAGAAAATCTCGATGAAGTGCACTCTGATAGGGCCAACTTACCCGTATCGAGGTGGCATATCCCATTACGTCACTTTGTTGTGTGAGCATATGCGCCAGAAGCACGATGTTCAGTTCCTTTCTTTCAAAAGCCAATATCCCAACTTTCTGTTTCCAGGAAAGACAGATAAAGACCCAAGTAGCCAGCCTCTAAGGACCGATTGTGATTACTTGATAGCTCCTTTGGCTCCGTGGACGTGGCTCAAAGCTTTTTGGGCGATCAGACGCAGCCAACCCGAATTGGTCATCTTACAATGGTGGGTGCCTTATTGGGCGCCAACTTTTGCCAGTATAGCCTTCTTGGTGCGCAGATTTACTTCTAGTAAGATTCTATTCATCTGTCACAACGTTGTGCCCCATGAGGAAAAAAGGTTTGATAGATTGTTGGCCAAGCTTACTTTAGGGCAGGGACATTATTTCATCGTTCATTCAGAGAGGGATCTAAGTGACTTACGGATGTTATTGCCTCAGGCCAATGTACAGAAAGTAGCACTTCCCAGTAATAGAGCATTGGCCCAAGGAAGAATGGCAAAGCCTGAGGCAAGGGCAAAGTTGGGACTTGAGTGCAATGTCATCCTCTTCTTCGGTTTCGTGCGCCAATACAAAGGGTTAGCATATCTTCTGAGAGCTATGCCGAAGGTGCTGAGAAGAATGGACATTCATCTGTTGATCGTTGGCGAATTTTGGGATGACATAGCTTCTTACACTGAACTTGTCCATGAATTAGGACTCTATCATTCGGTGACAGTGGTTAATAGATATATTCCCAATGAGGAACTCGGCTTATACTTTTCAGCAGCAGATGTTGTGGTTCTGCCCTATGTGGATGCTACACAGAGTGCGGTGATTCCATTGGCTTATGCATTCGAAAGACCCGTCATTACGACTACGGTGGGGGGGTTGCCTGACGTTGTATTCGATGGAGAGACTGGGATACTGGTGCCGCCAGGTGATATTGAAGCGCTAGCCCAGGCCATAGTGCGTTTCTTTGTGGCTGAGCGACATAGAGATTGGGGAGAGGGCATCGCTCGTTACCGATATAGCTTCTCGTGGGAACGGTTGGTTGAAGCTGTGGAGTCTTTCGACCAGTCTGTGAGGGAAATCCAAGATAGCCATGAGTGTGCAACCTTTCAGGCGAACTGAGAGTCTTATCCTGGGTGCTGTTCTGGCCGGACGGTTATGGCTGGCTTTGTGGCTATGGCGCCGGATCGCATTGCCCTTTTTGCCTCTTTCCTTCGACGACTTCAGTCGGACGTTGATTGCCTACAGGTGGAAATTGCAGGTGGGAGAATGGTTGCCTTTGCCATTTCTGGTTGTGGGAAGCGTTATGCGGCTGTTCCCGTCACACTGGGCGCTGGCACCTCTTTTTGTCAATCTCTTTTCCTCATCGCTAACGATGGTCTTGCTCTATCTTTTCGCCCGAAGTCTCTTTGATTCTCCGTTGGTGGCATCGCTCACTCTGCTACTCGCTGCTTCCCTCCCCTGGCCTTTGTGGTTGAGCATTTCGGGGCTGCCAGGTAGTCTGTTCCAATGTTTCATGATCGGCGGGTTTCTCGGTCTACTCTGCTGGCTCAGGCGCGATCACCTGGCGTACTTGGTGGGGGCATCTACCATGTTTGCCCTGGCAACTATGACCCGTTACGAAAGCTGGGGGTTCGCTGTTTGCTTTGCTCTGGTAGTGATCACTAGGCTGGCACGCGCTTCCCGCTTGCGCTGGCGTTACCTCTGGGCCATAAGCCCACCGCTTATTTTTCCTGTCTTCTGGGGAGCAATGAATGCTATGACATACGATGATCCTCTCCATTTCATGAACTTTGTGGAGTCACGTTATTCGCAAGCTCAGGGTATGGATCTCGTATGGTGGAAGAATCTGAGCTGCTACATAGAATTGCTACCTCAAATTTCTCCACTCGTCTTTGTCCTAGTATTGATTGGATCTGGACTCTTTATCTTAGCAGGCCAGAGCCAGCAGAATGCGGTTCTTCCTTTGCTCGCGTTGTGGGGAGGGGGACTGGCTAGCCTGATCGCCTCTTCTTTGTTGAGAGCCAAGCCTACCCATCTGCCAATACGAGTGGTCATTGTATCTTTTCTGTTGCTGACGCCGCTCGCTGCATATGCACCAGGGTGGCTGGCTCAGCGGCGGTCCTTTTGGCTGAAAGTCGCCGCTTTTCTTATCATAGCGGTGGTGGTGGGCGTTAACTTGAGCCATTGGGATGAGTATCCGTTCGCCCTAAGTCGGGAACTAGAGGCTATTAGTGAGGAGCTGAACCAACTCTGGGAAAGGGGATTTCTGGAGCCGGATGATCAGGTTCTGGTAGAACGACGGGGATGGGATTATCTGGCGTTTCAGGTGTTATCTGGCCATCCTAACCAAGTGTGGGTGGACAGTGGTCCGCCGGCCGGGTTGCGGTGGCAGATGGCACCTGTTGTGCTGTCTCAGGAGACACCGGGGTTGGAGACTTTGTTGTGCGATATGAGAGTCAGGTTAGTGCTGGCTCACTCACCGTCCGCCACCGCGCAGTTGCAATCTATTATGGCCCTCGTCTGGCAAACTGATACCTACTATTTCTATGTCTACCCCAACGACCGGGGCGCTTATCGAGCTATCAAACCGGAGGGGCGGTGAAGCGACAGCGGAAGATCCGACGCCAACGTGTGGCACGGCGCTATCTCTGGTCCTTCGATTATTTGCACATGCGGCCTCTGCTGGCTACGCTGTTCCGGAACCGGACCTTTGTACAAGGCATTGTGCTCGATATCGGTTGTGGGAACCGACCGTATCAGAGCTGGTTTCCAGAGGCAACAACCTATATCGGCGTGGATATGGACCCAGTCAATGGGCAGCCGGATGTAGTAGCCATCGGAGGGAGTCTTCCCTTTGCTGCCAATTCCTTCGACTCAATCTTTTCCGCCCAAACCCTGGAGCATGTGGCGGATCCGTTCGCAGTGATGGCCGAAACCACTCGCGTGTTAAAGCCCGGTGGCTATCTGGTACTAACAGCACCTCAGGCCTGGCGTGTCCATGAACGACCTCACGACTATTTCCGCTTCACTTGCTATGGGCTGCGATACCTGGCGGAACGACATGGTCTGGAAGTAGTTCGCATTCAAGCTCAAGGAGGTGTCTGGGCCTTAGTAGGCCAGACGATTTTGAACACTGTGCCGCACAAGGAACTCCGCCACATCACTGCCCCCTTCAACTTGGTATTTAATCTCTTTTTCCTGCTCCTGGATGCTATCTGGCATGACGAGCGAGACACGCTTAACTACCTTCTAGTTGCCAGGAAGCTTGAGTGATTCAGGGTACACACGTTATCGGGCAAAAGGTGGGAGCCCAAGTTGTCTCGCCCTTCTCCTGGGCAGGGAGCTAATGGCAGCACTTATCGCTTGGTTGATATGTAGAGTCATTGGTAAGACGGGAATGCCCTTGGTTAGGGGAAGCGCCAACTGCGGCTAGATTGCTAGGTTGAGGATGTCAGATACATACAGCCCATTTATTGGGACACGGTACATTGCTGGCAATGTCTTGGCTCTGTTGATTGGGACATTGGCCACACAAGCTCTAACCATTGTAGCACTCCTGATCACGGCGCGACACCTGGGTGTGGCAGGATACGGACAATACGCTGCTACTTACGCTCTGCTGGCTCAAACGGGTGTTTTGCTTAATTTTGGGCTTGATACTTGGTTGCTGCGTCAGGGGGCGACTTCGGAGGCGGCTGTGACCAGGGGCTTGAGCAGTGCGGTGGTCATAAAGCTGCTGCTGTCTCTTCTTTGGTATCCACTCGTGGTAGTATTTGCACCTCTTCTTAATCCTCATGTCTATCCTAGCACATTGGTTAGGGTTGCAGCTTTGGGCGTTGTGTGTCAGGCGACAGGGCTTTCGGCCCAGTCGGCTTTTAAGGCTGGGCTGCGCAATGAAATCACGTCACTTTTGCAAGTTTTTGGCGCGGCCTTCTTTTGCCTGGCCTCATTGTTATTAGCCAGCCAAGACGCGACTGTAGTGCAATTCGCTTGGGGAAGGACAATCGCCTTCACTCTCATGGGGTTGTTGGGACTATATTTAGCGACACAAAGTTTCGGGTTGAGCCTCCGCCTTGCTGATCTGAGAAGTGTTGGGTATGGGAGCTTTCCCTTTCTCCTCTCCGAAGCTCTGGCTGTTGTCTATGCTTCTATTGATCTTACCATTGTGGCGATTATGCTGGGAGAGTCAGCATCTGGTCTTTACGCCCCAGCGATAACCTTGGTCAATGCTCTGTTCATTATACCTAATGTGGTGTACACCGTCATGGTGCCTGTGATCACCCAAGCTTACACCAGGGGGAGAGGGCAGATCCGGTCCTTGTCTATGGGGCTTGTTCTAGGACTGAGCGTTTTGGGACTGGCGATGAGCCTAACCGTCTTTGTTTTGGCTTCGCCAATTATTGCTCTACTATATGATGCAGCGTTCAGTGCTTCGGCCGATGTCCTCACCATTCTCAGTGCTGTCTTGTTCTTCAAGTCAATCAGTTATGCTTTGGCCGCTATCCTTACTGCAATTGATCGGCAACGGGATCGAGTGATCGTCCAGGCCATCGTAGCCCTGACGAATGTGGCTGTGAACCTAGTGATTGTTCAACGCTATGGTGTTTTGGGAGTAGCTAGTGTTTATGTACTAACTGAGGCGCTCCTTTGCCTGGGTTACGCTATTTTTGTGTTCAAAGGGTCAAGAGGGTTTACCTTTGCATATCCTCGTGATAAACCTCCATTCCTCTAAGAACTTGGGGGATGCAGCTATAACTGATGAAACTGTACGCCAGTTACGGGCCAACTTCCCCGATGCCCGCATTACCTTAGCCATGAACGATCCGTCCAGCCATCCGGGTGGAGAGAATCTGGACATCGTTGGCTCTTTCAAGTCTTGGATATACAGTATTGATAAAGACCGGCGGGAGCACTGGCACGTGCCAGCCTTTCCCTATTACCTATTCTGTGCGGTCGCTGCTCTGACCACGCACGGCTTGTTTCGTAACCCTCTCTTTCTGATACGAGATCCAGGTAAAATCCAATTACTACGGGCCTACTTCGATGCTGACTTGGTGATTAGTTGTGGCGGTAACGTCCTCTATACCAAGCGTCACTTGGCCGTTTCCTTCCTTTGGATTGTCTTTTCGACACTATTTGCTTACTACGCTGGCAAGCCACTGTACATGTTCCCACAGTCAGTAGGCCCCTTTGCCAACCCCCTCCACCGCCACCTGGCTCGATTCGTCCTCTCGCGGATGCGCCTGATTTTGGTACGTGAAGAGTTGTCGCTCCAGTTCGTTAAAACAGCGGCTTTGCCTGACGTTCCCTGCTACCAAGTGCCTGATGCTGCCTTTGGTCTGTGTCCCAGTGCTCTACCGACTTGTGTTGCATGGTTACGCTGCAGCGAGGAGCTACGGCTGACTGGTATACCACAAGTGGGTATTACGACTATAAATTGGGGTGGTCAGAACCCTCGCTTTGACGGGCAAGTACGCTACGAAAAAGTTCTGGCTGGGTTGATTCTCTACATCACAGCCGAGATGAGCGGGCACGTTTTTCTTTTCAGTCAGGTGCTGGGGCCGTCGCTGGCTGAGGATGACAGTCGTATCGCCCGACGTGTCCTGGAACGGGTGGCGGTCGGCTACTCTCAAGTTATTTGTGTTGATTCCATACAGTCCCCTTCTCAACTCATGGCCGCTTACGGTTGTATGGACTTTGTAGTAGGGACGCGGATGCATTCCAATATCCTTGCTCTCTGTGCAGGTGTGCCAGTCATCGCCATCGGCTACATGTCTAAGACGCGGGGGATCATGCGCTCCTTGGGATTAGAGGAGTGGACTTGTGACATTGAAACGGTCAATGGCCCTGATTTGATAGCTCTCTTCCGACGTGGCTGGGAGGCTCGCCAGCAAATCGCAGCTTATCTGCGAACCTGCATCCCCGAGATGCGAAGGTCGGCAGAGAGAGCCGGTCCTTTGATCGCCAGAGATTGGCGGGCAATACAAGAAGGGAAGGAATGAGCAGAGGGCTGTTCTGTTGTGTTGCTTGTCACGGGCAATTAACTTGTAACGGCTTCCAGGTCACATGTACTGCTTGCGGTCGCAGTTGGCCCATCGTTTTGGGCATTCCTGATTTCCGTGACCGAAAGTCTCAGTATGTTCAGGATGACCTTGAACAAGTTGCTCGTCTCCAGGAAGTATTTCACACTAAAAGCCGTGATGAATTAGTCACCATTGCGGTGAAGATGGGTAGTTTCTATCACGATGATCGAGCCACTGACAAACTTCAGGCGCAGCGTGTCCACAATCGTCAGGCATGGCAGCAGCGAGCGCAGGTGATGTCAGAACGGCTAGTACAACTGCGTTCTGCTTGGGGGCGTGACCACTTTGGCGTGGGGGCAGATATAGGCTGCGGTTCTGGTCCCAACTTGGTGAGCCTAGCGATGATTTGCGACCAGGTCGTTGGCATAGACGCTTCTCTTTCTGAACTCATTTTGGCCAAAAAACTATTAAATCAGGAAAGAATTAACAATGTGGAGCTGGCTTGTGCATATGCCGAGGCATTGCCCATACCGTCGCAGACCGTTGACCTAGCCATTTCCATGTATGTCCTGGAACATGTTACTTCGCCGGCTCAATCGTTAGTTGAAGCTAATCGTGTTCTCAAACCCGGTGCTAAACTCTATTTCGCTGTTCCCTACCGCTATGCCTTGATACCGCCGGAGCCTCACACTCACGTATGGTGGGTGGGATGGTTGCCCCGACGGTGGCAGGTACCTTACGTACGTTTCTTTAAACCAGGCTTTGAGTACAATATTCATCTCTTTTCATTTGGTGAGATTGCCAACTTGGCTCTACAAACCAACGCTCATTTGTGTTTTGTCAGCTTTGGCTTTGATCCCCGTTATCCTCCTCTCGACGAGCGGTATCAACGTATCTGGAGGATATTGCGCCATAATCTGTTGCTGCTAAAGCTGGCAGGTTTGTTAGCTCGTAAGAGCATTCACGCCGTTCTGACTCGACCAATGACATAAGGTATGTGCGGGTATCTTAATATTTTAAATATATGAAATAACATATGATTCGACTTTTTTTTATCATTTCTAGCTTTGCGGTCGAGGGCCCCCAGGGGGGGGCAGAGCTTTTTTGTATCGAGTTGGCTAAACGGCTCGGCTCCGCCCGTTTTGCCATTACCGTCTGCGGACTGTGGCGTCATGGGTTCGACTACGAGGACAAGTGGATGGACGAACTGCGGCGTCACGGCATCCAGGTGCTCACTACGTCACCATGGACCGGATCGCGCCGTCGGGATGCCTACACTTCTCTGCGTTTTCTGCATCGCTATTTTCAAGGCAGTCGGCGGGTGGATATAGTGAACAGCCATTCTGCCTTTGCTGACATTGCCGCCCTCTGGTTGCGCGTGATCGGCGCGGCACGGGTCGCGGTGCGTACCCTGCACAGCGAGCGGGAGTGGTACCGTCACCCAGTCCAGGGAGTCCTCCTTAATCATATCATTTTTCCGACCGCTTTCGACGTCGAGACAGGAGTATCGAAGCGGGTCGTGGCCAACCTCGACCGTCGGCCATTGGCTCGGCTCCTCCGCCGCCAGGCGCAGGTCATCTACAATGCCATCGACCACGAGCGATTGGCGGGGATGCAAATTGACATCGTTGCCAAGAAGAAGGGCTTGGGACTTGCTCTGGAGGGACCGGTCATCGGCAATGTGGGGCGTTTTACGAAGCAAAAAGGACACATCTACTTTCTTGAGATGGCGCGTCTTCTGTTAAAACGCGACCCCCGATGCCAATTTATCCTGATCGGTACAGGGGAACTATTGCCAGAGATGAAAGCGCGTGCCCATGATCTGGGGCTGGAAGATCGGTTACATTTTCTTGGTCCTCGCAGCGACGTCGAAGAACTGTTGAAGATAATGGATGTGTTTGTATCATCCTCTCTATGGGAAGGTTTGCCAACGGTTCTGCTCGAGGCGATGGCCGCTGGTGTCCCTGTAGTAGCAACTGACGTATCTGGGAGTGAAGAGCTGGTGAAAGACGGTCATACGGGATTACTTGTTCCATCGGCTGATGCTAGCAGTTTAAGCGACGCTGTCTGGCGAGTGCTGTGTGATCCCGAGTTGGCCAGACGACTGGTTGTTGCTGGCCGACAATGGAGCCGTCAATTCTCTATAGATAACAGCGTTGAGCAATATCAAGTTCTCTTTGAAAGCATCTATAGAAGGGAAACGCAGGTCTGCCTCTGAATGAAACCTATTACCCAAAGGTACTATTGCATCAACGTGGCTTCTGTGGTATAGTAAAACCAATAACCTAGTGGAGCAAGAAACGCGCTCGAATAAATAGGAGGTAATCGAATGAAAAGGATAATAGTGTTTTTTCTAATGGCGAGTTTGTTGGTTTTCCTTGTTGGGGGATCGGTAGTTCTAGCGCAAGAACCAACTGAGGAACCGACGGTAGAGCTTACTGAGGAGCCGACCGAGGAGCCGACGGCAGAGCCGACCGAGGAGCCGACGGCAGAGCCGACCGAGGAGCCGACGGCAGAGCCGACCGAGGAGCCGACGGCAGAGCCGACC